>Ga0299912_10001876_pt1 | contig 17063 bp, 15 predicted proteins | sample RVTome_2_FD_207667 | JGI IMG/M metagenome (GOLD analysis project Ga0299912, IMG submission 207667) | Soil microbial communities from uranium-contaminated site in the Upper Colorado River Basin, Wyoming, United States - RVT95D214 (version 2) ... | reverse complement strand
ACATGTGCCAGACCAGCGGATAGACGCCAACGGCGGCGGCAATGGCGCAAACGGTCTGCACCGGGGTGGCCGGAAAGAAGAACCAGCCCACCACGCACAGCGCCGCGACCGATAGATACACCATGATCGTGTAATGCTGGAAATAGGCGGAAACCAGCTCGCCCAGCGTCATCCGGTCAAGGTAATGCGACCTTTTCCAGAAGGGCAGTTGGCTTTGATCGGCTGAAGTCTGCGACACGTTCCCTAATCCTGTGATCTGCCCATAATCCTGAGATCTGCCTTAGGCCCCGGCAAGCGGGCCATTAGCAAACTTGGCAACGCCGCGCCATAAGCGCAATTTTGCGGCGGGATTGGGGCGACGTGCCCGACATCCCCGACTTGCATGCACCGGCTGCATGCACCGGGCCTTGTCCAAAATCAAAGCCGCTGGCTACTCTTCTGTCCGCACCAGCACGGTTTCGCCCACCAGCAGGAACAGGAAGAACGGTGCCCATGCCGCCACCAGCGGCGGATAACCGCCAAAATTGCCCATGGCGAGAGAGGCATTGTCGAGAACGAAAAAGGCGAAGCCCAGCGCCATGCCCATGATCGACCGGATCAACAACTGGCCGGAACGCGCCAGGCCGAAAGCGGATATGGCACCCAGCAGAGGCATCAGCAGCGCGGACAGCGGCCCCGAGATCTTGTGCCACCAAGCCCCTTCCAGCTCCGCCGTGTGCCGTCCCGCCACCTTGAGCGCGCTGATGGAGCGGGACAGTTCAATGATGCTCAGGCTATTGGCGTCCACCGAACTGAGGGCCACTTGCGAAGGCGTGATCTCGCGCGCCACGACAAGGGGCGCAAGGCGCTGCGTCGTGGTGGTCCGCACATCGAAGCTGTTCGGGGCTTCCAGCCTCCAGCCGGGGCCGACATAAGTCGCGCGGGGGCTGCGGATCTGCTGCACGATCATACCCGTGTGATCGCGCCGATACCAGCTCACCCCTTCCATAACGATCCCCGGCCCGCTGCCGGACAGCGTCGAAGCCAGCAGGATATTGTCGCCATCGCGCAGATAGACATTGCTGCGCACGCCGGAATCCTTCGGGATCGGCCCGTATTCGGCTGCCGCCCAGGCTTTCAGCGTGGCCGTGGAACGCGTGACGACACGTTCATTGAACGCGAAGCTCAGCACCGAGACGACCGCCGCGGCGAGAAACAGCGGCGCCAGCAGCTGATGCGCGGAAATCCCCGCCGATTTCATCGCAATCACTTCGCTGTTCTGGTTGAGCGCGGCGAGCGTGATAATCGTGGCCAGCAACACCGAATAGGGCAGGAAGCGCGCGATCAGCTGCGGTGTGCGCAGGGTTGCATATTTGAACAGTTCCGGCTCACCATTGCCGGCATAGGCCAGGATATCCCCGCTTTCGCCCAGCAGATCCAGCAATTGCAGCACCATTACCAGCATCAGCAGCACAGCTATGATGCGCGTGACGAAAAGCCGGGCAAGATAGAAGGTCAGCGTGCGCGACGGGAAAAATTCGACTTGCATCTTCGCTCCTCACGCATGCCCGGCCTGGTGCCGCTTGCGCCCGTTGAACAGCGCACGCAGACGCTTGGCGAATTTTTCGGCAAGGCGTTCAAGCCAGCCGATCGCCTGACCACCCGGCACATAGGCAACCCGCCAGTACATCACGAGGATCAGCGCGGCGAAAACGCAGAACGGCGCCCACAGCGCCAGCGCGGGATCGACACGGCCCAGCGTGGCCACGTCCTGGCTGTATTCGTTCACCTTGTGATAGGCGACGACCATCACGATCGAAACGAACAGGCCCAGCGAGGAGGACGACCGCTTGGGCGGAATGGCAAGCGCCACCGCCAGCAGCGGCAGCAGGAACATCATGATCACCTCGACCATGCGATAGTTGAAATTCGCCTGGCTCGCGACCTTGGCTTCCCTGGGCAGATTGTCGCTCCAACCGATGCGCAACAGCTCCGGCAGGATATATTCGCGGTCTGAATCGCCGCGCTTGCGGAACTTCTCGATGGCGGGCAGTTCGATCGGCAAGTCATGCCGCGAAAAGCCGAGCACGCGGGGATTCGCGCCGGGGTTGTCCTGCACGATCTGCCCATCGACCAGGCGCAGGATGATCGTGCTCGGGCTGTCGCGCAGAGCCAGGAAGCGGCCTTCGCGCGCGGAGATCGAAAGCACCTGCCCCTTTTCGTTGGCGACGCGGGCGAAAATGCCGATCAGCCGGCTGCCATCATCGCGGCTTTCCTCGATCCGGAGGGCCATGCGGTCCTTGAGCGTGGTGAATTCCCCCACCTTGATCGAGGCGCCCAGCGCACCCGACCGCAACTCGTACTGCAACTGCTCGTAATAATAGCGCGCCAGCGGCTGAAGGTAGCCGACGATGGCGAAGTTCAGGCAAGCCAGCGCCACCGTGATCATATAGGGCACGCGCAGCAGGCGCGAATAGCTGAGCCCCAAGGCCCGCATGACGTCGAGTTCGCTGCTGGTGGCGAGTTTCCGGAAAGCAAGCAGGATGCCCAGCATCAGCCCCAGGGGAATGGCCAGGCTGGCATATTCCGGCAACAGGTTCGCCAGCATCTTGAAAACGACGCTGACCGGACCGCCTTCGGTCGCCACGAAATCGAACAGCCTCAGCATCTTGTCGAGCACGAGCAAAGAGGCCGCGATCACGAACACGCCCAGCATCGGCATCAGTACCAGCCGGGAAATATAGCGATCTATGGCGGTCAGGAATTTCAAGGCGATGTCCGGAAAGCTGCGGCAGGGTTCCTAAAGCATTTTCAAGCCGGATGGAAACATCTGACGACTTGGGAAATGCATTGATTCACACAAACCTGCCGGAAATGCGGCAAGCCCACGTAGAACGGCACGCAGCCTGGCTGGCCATTGGCCGGAACGGCCCTACCATCCGGAAAAAAGAAAAAGAACCAGCCGGAAAAAAAGAAAAAGACCGGCGGGAAATTCAGGCCTTTTCCAGGGTGCACTGCAAGGGGTGCTGGTTGGCCCTGGCGAAATCCATCACCTGATTCACCTTGGTTTCGGCGATTTCATAAGGGAAGATGCCGCATACCCCCACGCCCCTCTGATGAACATGGAGCATAACCCGCGTGGCCTGTTCCATATCCATCTGGAAGAAACGTTTGAGCACCATCACCACGAATTCCATCGGGGTGTAATCGTCATTCAGCATCAGCACTTTGAACTGGCTGGGCTTCTTCGACTTGGCGCGGGTCTTGGTGGCGATGCTGACCTGATCTTCGCCGTCGCGTTCATGCCCGCCATCCTGCCCGGCCATCATACGGCCGGCGAAGCGGGAATCAGATATGGAATTATGGACAATCATTTGCTTAGAATATCGCAAGGCAGGGGTAATCGACAAGATACCCCTGCCCGCGATGATTCCGATTCGGTGCGAGACGCCCCGAAAGGCCGGATCAGGCGGCCTTTCGGACCTTTTCGACCGCAACGCTGACGCGGCCCGAAAGCGGCGCGAAAACATCGCTGGCCAGCTTCAGCATGGCTTCGCTGTTCTTCGAACCGTTGGCAACGGCGGCATCGAAATTGCGACGCACGATTTCGCCCTGCAGCTTGAAGAAGTCAGCCGGAGACTTCACCGCGGTCAGCGCCTTCACGTCGGCGGTCATCGTTTCGAACGCCGAACGGCCTTCGGCGGCCAGGTTGGTGCCCATGTCCTGAAGGCCCGAAGCGAGAATCTTGCCGGATTCGACGAACGCTTCGACATTGCCCTTGGCGAATTCGTTGACGTCACCGAAAGCCGAGGTGCTTTTTTCGAATGCTTCCTTCGCCTTGGTCTGAACGTCGGAAATGACGTCCTTGATGCCTTCAGCGAAATCGGGGGTCTTCGTGGTAGCCATGATCTTGTCCTTCAATTGCGCGATAGTTGGAATTCCGGGGAGTGAACTGGTCTTCGTATCCGCCGCCACCTTGGGCGCGGGATTTGCACCGACGCCAGTCTTGGCTGGAGTCTTGGCTGGTGCGGCCTTCTTCACGGCAGGTTTCTTCGCGACTGGCTTCTTCGCGATTGGCCGACTCGGCTTAACCGCCGGCATCTCTTTGACCACATCGGCCTGTGGCGCGGGCGCCGCTACCTTTGCGGAAGCTTTCCCATTGCGACGAGCCTTGGGCGGAAAGGCAACCAGCGCCTCTTCCTCGGGCGCCGTCAGATCGCTTTTGGCAGAGACAGCTTCCGCCGCCGTCGCATATGCATTCTCAGCGGAATCGTCGACTTTGCTGTCGCGCTTGTCGGCCATTGCTGCTGGTCCTTCATTGTCGATCCGCAACACGCAGCACCAGCTAATGCTGCGCTGCACAAAATACGCGCCATTAATCTGAAGTCAAGAGAAAATTGTGCAGTGCAGCAAAAGTGTAACACCCATTCCGGATATACAGATCGAAAAGAGAAACCAGCCGGGTTTCAGCGCATCTTCACGTACCGCCCCGGGGCATCCTCGATCGCCTTGTCGCCCCTGCCACCGGGCTTGCGCTTGCCCTTGGCTGCCACTTGCGCCGAATCCTGCGCGTGCAGCCAATCGATCCAGTGTGGCCACCAGCTGCCCGGATGCTCGGTCGCGCCCGCTGTGAATTCCTCCAGGCTTTCAGCTCCGGCGTCATTCGTCCAGTACTGGTATTTCTTCGCTTCGGGCGGATTGACGACGCCGGCGATGTGCCCGGAACCGGCCAGCAGGTATGTCCATGGCCCGGACAGATAACGGGTCAATTTCCATACGCTCCGAGGTGGCGCGATGTGATCTTCCCGTCCGGCCTGGATGTAGCAGGGCGTCTCGATCCGCCGCAGGTCCAGCGGCACCCCGCAGGCCGAGAGGGAATCCGGTATGACCAGCCGGTTATCGCGATAGAGATCGCGCAGGTAATCCCGGTGCCACTTCAGCGGCAGATTGGTGACATCGCCATTCCAGTGCAGGAGGTCGAAGGACGGATAGTCCTCGCCCAGCAGGTAGTTCTTGACGACATAGTTCCAGATCAGATCGTTGCCGCGCAGAAGATTGAACGCGGTGGCCATGTAGCGCCCGTCCAGATAGCCTTCCGGCGCGAGTTGCGCGATGACTTCGATCTGCTGATCGTCAATGAAGTTCTTGAGATCGCCCGCCTCTTCGAAATCCACCTGGGCGGTGAAGAAGGTCGCGCTTTTTACTTTATCCGCTTCACCCTTGCGGGCCAGCACGGCAAGGGTGGCGGCCAGCGTCGTGCCCGCCACGCAATAGCCGATAACATGCACCGCCGGCACTTTCAGCCGCGCGCGCGCAACGTCGATCGCCTCGATCTGCGCGGCCATGTAATCATCCCAGGCGATATTGCCCATGGTGGCGTCCGCGGACTTCCACGAAACCATGAACACCGTCAGCCCCTGCGAGACCGCCCAGCGCACAAAGCTTTTCTTCGGATTGAGATCGAGAATGTAGAAGCGATTGATCCAGGGCGGGAAGATGACGAGCGGTACGGCCAGCACCTTCTCCGTCACCGGCGTATACTGGATCAGCTGGAACAGCGAAGTTTCATAAACGACCTTGCCGGGCGTGACCGCGATGTTCTCGCCCAGCCGGAAGGCTGTGGGATCGGTATGGGTCAACTGGCCGCGCCGAAGGTCTGCGATCAGGTGTTCCAGCCCCTTGACCAGGCTTTCACCCCCTGTTTCCACGGCGCGATCCAGCGCCAGCGGATTGGTCAGCGGGAAATTCGATGGGCTCAGCGCATCGACCAGCGCGCGCGTAACGAAAAGCAGCTTTTCCTTCTTCGCCTCCTCGATCCCCTCGCGCTTCTCGGCCATCTTCGTGGCCTGTTCCGCCAGCATCAGATACGTCTGGTGGATCAGCGCGAAAAGCGGCTGCTCCCGCCATTTCGGATCGGCGAAGCGCGGATCGCTGCGAGGCAGGACGGGGCCGCGCGCTCCCGCTTCCTGCGCCCTGGGGCCGATGCCGTATTGGCCCAGCACGCTTTGCCACAATTCCAGCCCTTCTTCCCAGAGCTGTTTCTGGGTTTCGGCATCGGCAAGCGGCATCTGGCGGTACCATGTCTCCAGCGTGGCAAGCCATTGGGCGGGATCGGAAAAATGCCGTGGAGCGGCCGGCCTCTGTTCTGCTGCTTCAGACTGGTAATCGAGCCACATTTTCCGCATGCGGTCGGCGATGCCGGCCCATTGCCCGGCGTCCCCGGTTTTGACCAGAGCCCCTCCCGCCTCTGGCATGAACCGGCCGAAAAGCCCCATTGCCGCTTCGGAGTTCTGGCGGAGCATATCCATGAAGATTTCAGGAACGTCGTCGGTAGATCGCGGCTTGTCCGCCATGGTCAATTGGACTCCTGCTCAGGCTATAGCCCAGCCCTGTAAGGCCAGCCCTGTAAGGATTGATTGCGAGCCCTCTCCCACCGGCTGCATAATAGGCGCGCAAATCGCCCATTTGCCAGAGGCTTTTTATCGCCTAAATGAACATTGCGACATTCAGGTCGCCCACCAACTGGAATGAAAGAGGTCATGGAAGACGAATTCTACCGCATCAAGCGACTGCCGCCCTATGTCATCGCCGAAGTCAATGCGATGCGGGCAGCAGCACGCGCAGCGGGCCGTGACATCATCGACCTCGGAATGGGCAACCCCGATCTGCCGCCGCCGCAGCACGTGATCGACAAGCTGTGCGAAGTGGCGCTGAAGCCCGATGCCCACGGCTATTCGCAATCCAAGGGCATCCCCGGGCTGCGCAAGGCTCAGGCGAATTACTATGCCCGCCGCTTTGGCGTGGAGCTTGATCCCGAAAGCGAAGTGGTCGTCACCATGGGATCGAAGGAAGGCCTGTCGAGCCTGGCGACGGCGATCACCGCGCCGGGCGATGTCGTGCTCGCACCCAATCCCAGCTATCCGATCCACACGTTCGGCTTCATCATCGCAGGCGCCACGATCCGTTCCGTGCCGACCACGCCCGATGAGGATTACTGGCGCGCGCTGGACCGGGCAATGGCCTTCACCGTACCGCGCCCCTCGATCCTGGTCTGCGGCTATCCGTCCAACCCTACGGCTGAGACCGTGGATCTCGCCTTCTATGAAAGGCTGGTTGCCTGGGCGAAGGAAAACAAGGTCTGGGTTCTGTCCGACCTTGCCTATTCCGAGCTTTATTACGACGGCAACCCGACACCTTCGATCCTGCAGGTGCCGGGCGCCAAGGATGTCGCGGTCGAGTTCACCTCGATGAGCAAGACTTACTCGATGGCCGGCTGGCGCATGGGCTTTGCCGTGGGCAACAAGAAGCTGATCTCGGCGCTGACCCGGGTGAAGAGTTATCTCGACTATGGCGCTTTCACGCCTATCCAGGCCGCGGCCTGCGCCGCACTGAACGGACCGCAGGACATCGTCGAGAAGAACCGCCAGCTCTACCAGAAGCGCCGCGACGTGATGGTGGAAGCCTTTGGCCGCGCCGGCTGGGAAATCCCCTCGCCCAAGGCATCGATGTTCGCCTGGGCGCCGCTGCCGCCGGCGCTGAAGGAAATGGGCAGCCTGGAGTTTTCCAAGCAGCTGCTCACCCATGCGGAAGTCGCGGTGGCGCCGGGCGTCGGCTATGGCGAGGATGGCGAAGGCTATGTCCGGATCGCCATGGTCGAAAACGAACAGCGGCTGCGCCAGGCGGCGCGCAATATCAAACGCTACCTCACCAGCATGGGCGTCAACACCTCTGCCGCCTGACTTATCGTCCCCGAAGGGACGGATGGCTTAAGACATGCCTCCCTTGCCGGACCATTGTCCGGCAAGGGATGATGGGGCAAACGAGGAGAGCGCCATGAAGCACCTGCTCCCTGAGAATGACCGTGTCAGCCTTGTGCTGGACGAAAGCGGCGTGGCCCATGTCCGCCTGACCCGCCCCGACAAGCTCAACGCGCTCGATAGCGCCATGACCAATGCCCTGATCGATGCCGGCAAGGCCCTGTTCGACATGCCGGGCCTGCGCTGCGTGGTGCTGGCAGGCGAAGGCAAGGGCTTCTGCGCGGGGCTGGATTTCACGCTGCTGGCCTCAGCCGCCATCGGTGACGCCCATTTGCTGGTCGAACGTACGCATGGCAATTCCAACCGCTTCCAGCAGCTGGCCATGCAATGGCGCAAGCTGCCCGTGCCGGTGATCGCTGCCGTGCACGGCGTGTGTTTCGGCGCCGGGTTGCAGATCGCCGGCGGCGCGGACATACGGATCGCGGCACCCGATGCGCAGCTGGCGATCATGGAAATGAGATGGGGCCTCATTCCGGACATGGGCGGCTTCGCCCTGTGGCGCGGAGCCGTGCGCGAGGACGTGTTGCGCGAGCTGACTTATACCAACCGCGTCTTTTCCGGCGAGGACGCCCGGCAATTCGGCTTCGCGACATATGTGGACGAAGCCCCGCTGGCACGGGCCAAGGCCATCGCCCTGGAAATCGCCAGCCGCAGCCCGACCGCCATCCGCGCCGCCAAATCGCTGTTCAACCGGCATCACGATCTGGGTACGGACGCCATCCTGCTTGAAGAAAGTATCGCCCAGCAGCAGCTGCTCGGCACGAAGAACCAGATGGAGGCCGTGCACAGCCAGATGGAAAGGCGCAAGCCAGAGTTCGGCACGGAGTTCGGCAAGCCCTGACGGATCGGTGCTATTGCGCGGCGAGGCACTCCACCGCCGCCGCCGCGATCGGAGAAAGCGCAGAGCGGTCGTCGGCCAGGATCTGCGCCCGCATCCGTGGATCCCAGAACCTGGCAAGATGATCGGCCGTGGCGGCAACCGCCTGCTTTTCACCCAGAACGGCAAAATTCTTTGCAATCTGGTCGGCCATGTAGCGCAGGCGTGCGATCTCCACGGGGCTTACTCCGCCGATTCCACAGGCTGGATACGCCGCGCATGGGCGGCCTGTTCGGCATAATCCTCCTGCCATGCAGTGGGGCCGTTGGACGGCGTCACCTGCACCGCCGTTACCTTGTATTCCGGGCAATTGGTGGCCCAGTCCGAATATTCGGTGGTCACGACATTGGCCTGCGTCTCGGGGTGGTGGAAGGTCGTATAGACCACACCCGGAGCCACGCGATCCGTCACACGCGCACGCAGCGTCGTCTCACCCATGCGGCTGGCAAGCCGCACCCAGCCCCCATCGCGTACCCCCCGGTTTTCGGCATCCGCCGGATGGATTTCCAGCAGATCCTCCGGGTGCCAGACGGTCTGCGCGGTCCGCCGCGTCTGCGCGCCGACATTGTACTGCATCAGGATGCGCCCCGTGGTGAGCAGCAGCGGGAAGCGAGGACCTGTCTTCTCATCGGTCGGCACATATTCGGTCACGACGAACCTGCCCTTGCCACGCACGAAACCATCGACATGCATGATCGGCGAGCCATTGGGGAACTTGTCATTTACCGGCCATTGCAGCGAACCTTCGGCTTCCAGCCGATCATAGGTGACGCCAGTGAAAGTCGGGGTCAGCCGCGCGATCTCGTCCATGATTTCGGACGGATGAGTGTAATTCCAGTCGAGGCCCATGGCCCTGGCCAAGGCCTGGGTCACTTCCCAGTCCTCCATTCCCTGTCCATCTGGCCCGTTCACGGGCTCCATCACCTTGCGCACCAGCTGGATGCGGCGTTCGGCATTGGTGAAAGTGCCGTTCTTTTCAAGGAAAGTTGAGCCCGGCAGGAAGACGTGCGCGTAATTGGCCGTTTCGTTGAGGAACAGGTCATGGACGATAACCAGTTCCATCGCCTTCAGGCCAGCCGCGACATGGGTGGTGTTGGGGTCTGACTGAAGGATATCCTCGCCCTGGATATAGATCGCGCGGAACGAGCCGTCCAAGGCGGCATCGATCATATTGGGAATGCGCAGGCCCGGCTCCGGATCGAGCGTCACGCCCCAATCCACCTCAAACGCTTCGCGCGCATGGGTATCGGAAATATGCCGATAGCCAGACAGCTCATGCGGGAAGGCGCCCATGTCGCAGGCCCCCTGCACGTTGTTCTGCCCGCGCAAGGGATTCACGCCGACACCGGGGCGTCCGATATTGCCCGTCGCCATGGCGAGGTTCGCAATCGCCATCACGGCGGACGAACCCTGGCTGTGCTCGGTCACACCCAGCCCATAATAGATCGCGCCATTGCCGCCGGTGGCGAAAAGCCGCGCGGCGGCCCGCAATTCGGATGCGGCCACCTGGGTAACGGGCTCCAGCGCCTCAGGGCTGTGCCGTTCGTCGGAAACAAAACGCACCCAGTCCTGATAGGCATCCCATTCGCACCGCTCGCGAACAAAGGCTTCATTGGCCAGCCCTTCGGTCACGATCACATGCGCCATGGCCGAAAGCACCGCGACATTGGTGCCTGGACGCAGGGCGAGATGGTGTATCGCCTCGACATGGGGCGCCCGCACCAGTCCGGTCCGGCGCGGATCGACCACGATCAGCTTCGCACCCTTTCGTATGCGACGCTTGATCCTGCTGGCGAAAACTGGATGAGCCTCCGCCGGGTTGGCCCCGATGATCAGGATCACATCGGCAGCGTCCACGCTGTCAAAATCCTGCGTGCCGGCGGAAGCACCAAAGGTGATCTTCAGCCCATAGCCGGTGGGCGAATGGCAGACACGCGCGCAATTATCGATATTGTTGGAACCGAAGCCCGCGCGCACCAGCTTCTGGACGAGGAAGGTTTCCTCGTTGGTGCAGCGGCTGGACGAGATGCCGCCCAGCGCGCGGGCGCCATACTTGTCCTTGATGTCCCTGAGCCTGCCCGCCGTATAGGCCAGCGCCTCGTCCCAGCTCACCTCGCGCCAGGGCTCGTCCACGCTTTCGCGGATCATCGGCGTAGCGATCCGGTCCTTGTGCCTGGCATAGCCCCAGGCGAAGCGACCTTTCGCGCAAGAGTGGCCGTGATTGGACTTGCCCTGCTTCCACGGCACCATGCGAACCAGTTGCTCGCCCTTCATCTCGGCACGGAAAGTGCAGCCCACCCCGCAATAGGCGCAAGTGGTAACAACAGCGCGTTCCGGCTTGCCGATGTCCTTGACCGCCTTTTCCCGAAGCGTCGCAGTGGGGCAGGCCTGCACACAGGCGCCGCAGCTGACGCATTCGGAAGTGAGGAAATCATCGCCCGACTGGCCCGCGCTGATCTTCGAAGCGAAGCCACGCCCTTCCACCGTCAGCGCCAGCGTGCCCTGCACTTCGTCGCAAGCGCGCACGCAGCGCGAGCAGACAATGCATTTCGAGGGATCGAAATCGAAATAAGGGTTGGAGATATCGGTGGCGAGGCCAAGGTGGTTTTCACCTTCATAGCCATAACGCACATCGCGCAGGCCCACTTGCGCGGCGGCGTCCTGCAACTCGCAATCATTGTTGGCGGAACAGGTCAGGCAATCGAGCGGATGATCGGAGATATAGAGTTCCATCACCCCGCGCCGCAGCTTCGCCAGCCGGGGCGTCTGCGTATGGACGACCATGCCTTCGGCGGCAGGGGTGGTGCAACTGGCGGGCGTGCCCTTGCGCCCTTCGATCTCGACCAGGCACAGGCGGCAGGAACCGAAGGCTTCAAGGCTGTCGGTAGCGCACAGCCCGGGAATCGAGCCGCCGCATTCCGCCGCCGCGCGCATCACGCTGGTGCCGGCGGGCACACGCACCTGCCGGCCGTCTATGGTAAGCATCACAGAGGTGTCGGACTGGACTTCGGGCGTTCCGAAATCGGCCTGAGGTTCATAGCCCATGGCGCTTCTCCAACGCGGCAAGGTCTGCTTGCGTGTTGATATTAGCAGCATTGGCCGCACTTTTCACGGGCCGTGCGCCGATCGCCTCCGCGAATTGCCGCATGGAATGGCGTCCTTCGCTCGTCAGGATCGCCTCCAGCGCTTCAGCGGCGCTGGCCGGCCAAAGGCCGATCACCGGTTGGTCAGCCAGATAGGCGGGCGCAGGCGCCAGCAATCGCGGCAGGTCTTCCGGCAGCTCAATGGAATCCACGCCGCAACTGAGCACGGCGGCATAGCCCTCGTCACGCGCATGGCGGAGTGCCGCGGCAATGCCGGCCAACGGCCCCATACCGGATCGCGGCCAGTCCGGCAGCGTGGGCGCAGGGGCCGTTGCCCGGCCCACCACCACGACATGTTCGCACCAGCCGGAAAGCGCATCCACCCCGCGCGCGATCAGTGTCCGCCCGCCCAGTTTGGCCAGCGCCTTGTCGCTGCCGAAGCGGCTGGATTGGCCACCGGCAAGAATGCAGCCGAGAATCATCGTCCGGCACCGCCGTTGCGCGCCGCCTTCGACAAGCTCAGGCTGAGCGGGTGTTGTGAATGGGGCCTGTCCCAGCCCCCGCTCGTGCCGAGCTTGTCGAAGGCGGCGCGCGATCTCACCCGAAATCCCCCGGCCAGTTCCTGAGCGCACTCAGCACCGGATAGGGCGTGAAGCCACCCAGCGCGCAAAGCGAGCCGTCGTGCATCGTCTCGCACAGGTCTTCCAGCAGGACGAGGTTCTCTTCGCGGCTGCGCGCGGACTTGCGGGCGTTATGCATCTGGGGGAGCAGTTCCACGCTGTCCGCCTGCCTGCCGCCCGCCCGGATCAGGTCGATCAGTTCCACTCCGCGCGTCGATCCGATGCGGCAGGGCGTGCACTTGCCGCAGCTTTCCGCCGCGCAGAACTGCATGGCGAAGCGGGCCAGCCGGCCCATGTCCGCGCTTTCGTCAAACACGACAATGCCGCCATGGCCGATCAGAGCATCGGCCGCCGCATAAGCCTCGTAATCGAACGGCAGGTCGAACCGTTCAGGCGGAATGTAGGCTCCCAGCGGCCCGCCCACCTGCACCGCCTTCACGGGGCGGCCAGAGGCCGTGCCGCCGCCGATATCGTGCACCAGTTCACGCAGGCTGATGCCGAAAGGCACCTCGAACAGCCCGCCATGGCGGATGTTCCCGGCCAGCTGGACCGGCATGGTCCCTCTGGAACGGCCCATGCCCAGCGCCGCGTAACGCGCCGCGCCGCCTTCGGCCAGGATATGCGGCACGGCTGCCAGGGTGAGCACATTGTTCACCACCGTGGGGCAACCGAAAAGCCCTTCGATCGCGGGCAGCGGCGGCTTGGCGCGAACCTCTCCGCGCCGGCCCTCGATGGAGTTCAGCAGCGATGTCTCCTCGCCGCAGACATAGGCGCCCGCACCCTTGCGCAGCTCGATCCGGAACGGCGCGACAAGTGCCGCAGCCAGTGCGACCGCCGCTTCCAGCTTCGCGATCGCGTGCGGATATTCGCTGCGGACATAGATATAGCCCTGCCCCGCCCCCACCCCATGCGCCGCTATCGCCATGCCTTCGATCAGCGCGAAGGGATCGCCTTCCATCAGCATGCGGTCGGCGAAAGTGCCGCTATCGCCCTCATCCGCGTTGCAGACGATGAACTTGCGCTCGCCCTGTGTCTGGGCGACGGTCTTCCACTTGATCCCGGCGGGAAAGCCCGCTCCGCCACGGCCGCGCAAACCGCTGGCCGTAACGTCCGCGATCACTTGCGCCGGTTCCAGCGAACGCGCGCGCTTCAGCCCGGCCCAGCCCCCGGTGGCTTCGTAATCCTCAAGGCTGAGCGGCCTTGTCTTTCCCGCGCGAGCAAAAGTCAGCCGCTGCTGCCGCGCGAGGAAGGGATGATCTTCGATCCTGCCGATGGCCTTGACGCTCGATCCATCCAGAATGGCCGCGACATCCTCCGGTGTGGCGGGGCCGAACCCCATCCCGTCCACATCCACCAGCGGTTCCAGCCAGTGCATGCCCCAGCTTGAAACGCGCTCCACCTTGTAGCCCGCACGTTCGAAGGCGGCGGCCACTTCGTCCGCGCCGCAGGCCAGCGCCAGGGCATCGTCGGATATGCGCACCACGCTCATACGCTTTCGATCAGCCGGACCAGGCTGCCTTCATCCAGCCGGGCATGGAGCCTGTCTCCCACCCGCGCATTCGGCCCCGCGCTGCACAGCCCCAGGCAATAGACCGCCTTCAGCCGAACCCGATCACCCGCCACTGCCTCTGCCGCCGCAACCATCGCCTCGATGCCGCGCGCCTGGCAGGCTTCGGCCCGGCACAGCTGCACTTCGGGCCGCGTATCCGGCTGCGCGGTGAAATCATGGTAGAAGCTCACCACCCCGTGCACTTCCGCCCGGGAAAGGTTCAGCGCCTGCGCGACGAAAGCTTCCGCTTCCGCATCGATACAGCCGAAAGCGGACTGCACGGCATGGAGGATGGGCAGCAGCTGCGCTTCGCGGCCGCTGTGTTCCGCAACGATTCCCTTCAGGCGTTCAGACCGTTCCACGTTTTCAGTATACCACAACACTCCGGATACTTTCACCCGAATGCATCAGGTCGAAAGCCTTGTTGATCTCTTCGAGCTTGAGGATGTGGGTGATCATCGGATCGATCTCTATCTTGCCGTCCATATACCAGTCGACGATCTTCGGCACATCGGTGCGGCCCTTGGCCCCTCCGAACGCCGTGCCCTTCCAGACGCGGCCCGTCACCAGCTGGAAGGGGCGGGTGGCAATCTCCTTGCCCGCTTCGGCCACCCCGATGATGACGCTCGTGCCCCAGCCGCGATGGCAGCATTCCAGCGCCTGGCGCATCACATCGACATTGCCGGTGCAATCGAAGCTGTAATCCGCGCCGCCGTCGAGCATATTGACGATGGTTTCCACCACATTGCCGACATCGCGCGGGTTGACGAAATCGGTCATGCCGAACTTGCGGCCCCATTCCTCTTTCGTCTCATTGATGTCGACACCGACGATGCGGTTCGCGCCCGCCAGCTTCGCGCCCTGGATCACGTTGAGACCGATGCCGCCAAGGCCGAAGACCACGACATTGTCGCCGGGGCGCACCTTGGCCGTGTTCACCACCGCACCCACGCCCGTCGTCACGCCGCAGCCGATATAGCAGCTCGACTGGAACGGTGCGTCCTTGCGGATTTTGGCCACGGCGATTTCCGGCAGCACGGTGAAGTTCGAAAAGGTCGAACAGCCCATGTAGTGATAGATCGTCTGGCCCTTGTAGCTGAAGCGGCTGGTGCCGTCCGGCATCACCCCCTGCCCCTGCGTCGCGCGGATCGCGGTGCACAGGTTGGTCTTGCCCGAAAGGCAGGATTTGCACTGGCGGCATTCCGGCGTGTAGAGCGGGATCACATGATCGTCAGGCTTCACGCTGGTCACGCCCGGCCCCACTTCGCGCACGATCCCCGCCCCTTCATGGCCCAGGATCGAAGGGAAGATGCCTTCGGAGTCGAACCCTTCCAGCGTATAGGCATCGGTATGGCAGATGCCCGTCGCCATGATTTCAACCAGCACCTCGCCTTCCCTGGGGCCTTCGAGATCCACTTCGACGATTTCGAGCGGCTTTTTCGCTTCAAAGGCCACGGCGGCACGGGTCTTCATGGTCGTTTATCTCCTGGAGCTTGCCTTGGCAGGCTTGCCGCTTCGGCCGCAAGTTTGCAAGCCGGCGCATGCCCCGCAACGGCGGGACCGGCGAATCCAGTTGCGCGGACATGCGAGTCCGGTTAGGGGCGCTGCTTCCAAGGCACCAGCCCGGATGGCCCGATGGCGGAGTGGTGACGCAGCGGACTGCAAATCCGTATACGCCGGTTCGATTCCGGCTCGGGCCTCCAGCCACTTTCAGGATCAGTCGGGCTCTCCAAGCCCAGGCTCGAAAGTGGCGCAATTGTGCGGGGTTCTTCCCGTTACGGCATTGCTGAAACGTCTCTGAAGAGACGGGAAACAGGCCCGAAATTGCCTTGATTTCAGCAGAGTCTCTGCGGCGAATTCTGCATCGACGGTTTTGAGAAAACCCGCGTCTCTGTTCATTTGCGCTGAATGGTGGTTGGGGCAGCAACCACCCGAAGACGGCAGCTTCCGCCGACAAAGCCGCCGTTTCAGCCCGTTTTCCGCTCGTCTGAAAGGCGCCGTTTGTTCCGGCGATACGAATCGGCTTCAGTTGCCCGTAATCCAACGGATAATGGTCATCTAACGACGTTTAACGGATCGTTGCGGTATGTAGGCCGCAATGACCACTGGCCCGCCTTTGTGTCCGAGGAAGCGAGGTGGCTGACTTACAGATGGGTGTAGTAGAGCTTCACGCGCGATCTCCAATGTCTGCAAGCAGTTCATCAGGCAGGGCGGCAAGCGCCTTGCGGAACGGTGCGGTCGATCCAAGTCCCCTGGCGAGGACGAGGCTGCCCTGAATCAGCACCAAAGCCCGTTCGGCCCTGTCGTGCGCCACGCTTGCAGGGCAGCCGGTTTCGGCGATCACCCTCGCCAGCGCCTCGACGAAGGCTTCCATCATTTGCCGGATTGCTGCCTTGAACGGACTGTCTTCGCCGATCGGCGAGGAGAGCAGGTTGAGCAGGCAAGCCTGCTTGCCACCCTGGTAAAAGGAATCGAGCGCGCGCGTCATCGCGGCGATGCGCTCGCGCGGGGTGCCCTCACCCGCGAGCGGGGTCAGCACATGTTCACCAAGCCAGCGCCCGGCCTCCTGCAGAACCTCCAGACCCATCTGCTCCTTGCCGCCGGGAAAGCGGTGATAGAGGCTCGCTTTCTTAAGGCCGCTCGCTTCCGACAGCAGCGCAAGTGACGCGGCCTCGTAGCCGACCTCGCGAAAGGTGGCACTCAGGCGATCCATCAGTGCGTCGTTTTCAATGAGCGCTTTGCGGGCCATGCGGGGGGATCCTCCATAATTACCGAATGATCGGTTTAATATCTTGACGACCGCCTGTCGAGACCATAATTCAACTTTACCGTTCGTTCGGTAATGATTCGCAAGCAGCAAAAGGAGAACCCAATGACCAAGGCCGCCATCATCATCTATTCCGATCCCAAACCGGGTGCTGAAGAAGCGCTGGGCCGCCTCTTCAACGCCCTGTTTCTCGCCTATGAGCTCAAGGAAAAGCAGCAGGAAGTCGCCATCATTTTCCAGGGTGCCGGCACGCGCTGGCCGGCCGAACTGGTCAAGGCCGATCACCCGGCGCATGCCCTCTACGAAGCGGTGTAGGATGTCGTCGCCGGTGTCTGCGGCGGCTGCGCAGATGTCTTTGGCGCGACCGAGGA
>Ga0299912_10001875_pt1 | contig 17069 bp, 15 predicted proteins | sample RVTome_2_FD_207667 | JGI IMG/M metagenome (GOLD analysis project Ga0299912, IMG submission 207667) | Soil microbial communities from uranium-contaminated site in the Upper Colorado River Basin, Wyoming, United States - RVT95D214 (version 2) ... | reverse complement strand
ATAATGTCATGGGCGCCTCCTTTATGGTTTAAGCTCTTTAATAGCATACCATCATTGAAACAATTTGGCATGCTAAAAGAGGCGCCTTTTAATGAATATCAATCTGGAAGTCGGTGCGCAACATACATCCAGATTGCTTCACCCCGCTTAGCTCCGGGATTCGCAATGACGAGTATGGGGATTTTACCGACAAGCCTTCGCAGGTATTACTGGAATAAATCAAACCAATTGTTGTATAAATCGTAATTGTAAAGAACGTAGCAAAGGAGGAAAAATGAAAAAAGCTGCTATTCTTTTAATCATTCCATTAGTTGTATTATTATTGGGAGGATGCCAGGGCATGAAGCAAGAGGTAAATATCGAAGCGGAAAAAGCGGCCGTTAAAAAAGTTATCGAAACCAATATCGGTTGGGCGGTTAATAAAGATACCGCCGCGTTATATGGCAGCGTTGCTCATGATGAAAATTTATTCTGGTTCAGTCCGGACGATGCGGGCACTATCTCCGGTTTCGATGCTTTCGTTAATTTAACTGAAAACTTTTTTATGCGTCCTGAATTTAAAGCGATCAGATTCGAGCTTAAAGAATTGGCTATCGGCGTATCCCAATCCGGGGATACCGCCTGGTGGCATTGCCGTCTGGATGATTTCAACGAATGGAAAGGCCAGCCGGCCAACTGGGAAGATGTCCGCTGGACCGGTGTTCTGGAAAAACGGGAAGGCAAGTGGGTAATCGTTCAAATGCATTTCTCGTTTCCCACCGACAGGGTGAAAGAATAGGGCTGGTTGAAGAACATATTTCAAAATCGTCGAATAAGTGTTCTTGAAAAACCCATAGGGACACGGCATGCCGTGCCCTTTCGGGCCGTTGCATCACAAAAAAATGATTAAAATTCGAATGTTGATAAAATACTTTATGAACGTATCCGCTATCGGGGAGCAAAAGCATTAAATTGATTCAGATAAACCAAGAATTGACTATAACCGATAACGAACTGCGATTCGCTTTCTCCCGAAGCGGCGGGCCCGGCGGGCAGAATGTCAATAAAGTCAGCAGTCGAGTCACCCTACTATTCGATGTTACAAGTTCGCCGGCTCTATCCGATGACCAACGCCAACGGATCATGAACAAACTCCAAACTCGGATCAACCGCGAGGGCGTGCTGCGGGTTGTCTGTCAGAAATACCGAAACCAGAGCGCCAACCGCGAGGAGGCAATCAATAGATTCGTTGATTTGTTACGCCAGGCCCTGAAAAAGAAAACGCCCCGGAAAAAGAGCCGGGTATCTCAAACAGCCATCGAGAAACGCATGGCAGAGAAAAAACTTCGCGGCCAGCTTAAACAAAAACGTTCCGAAAATATAGCCTGGGAGGAGTGATCCCAGGTTCATACTGATGGTAAAATTAATACTTGTGTTCAAGCCGGTCGTAGGAAACCGTGACCTGCTTGCCAAGATACGTCAGATCACACCCTTGCGGGCACGACCTGACGTAACTTATAATACTATTCAGATACAGTCGTAAAGTGCCAAACCGGGCTGATAGTGCTGTCCCCGTAAGTATCCTTGGCAACGATTTTCCAATAATAAGCTGTGTTTGTATTGAAAGGTGTGTTCATATCCACAACCGTATTCGTTAGCGTGCTGTCTTGATCAATTGTCCAGGTATCATTAGTCGCATCAGAATCCAAATTAGCTGTGGCGATGCAAGTAAATAAACCACCGCCGGCTGACATTAAATATGTATAGACATCTAAAGAATCGATAATAATACCTAATTGAATGTAGTAGGTATTGGGGGAGTTGCTAGAGGCTGTTAAGCCGTTACAAGTATAAATACCATGCTCATCCCAAAATTCTGTTTGAGCCGCATAAATATCAAGCAGTGTTTGTTGAGCTACCGCGCTTCTTTGCCAGGCGGATATAAGGCTGTTAGCTGTCAGTTCAACCATCTCAAGAGGCGGATCATCGGCAATACCCAGATAAAAATCATAGCTAATCATATCACCCTCGGTATCCTCGCTTTGCCAGGCAAATGAGAAATCGATGCTAATACCGGCTGCGCTGTCTTCCGGATAAGGGCTTGATGGTACTGACGGAGCGTAATTTGCCGATATAAAATGCCAGACATCTCCGGCAGTTTCCTTGCCTAAAGTATCTCTGGCAACGATTTTCCAGTAATAATCAATCTGATTTCCCAAATCATCAATATTCAATACCAGACTGGAATAATTGGATATCAATAAAGGCGGATCAGTTTCGGCCCCGAAATATATATCGAATTCAATCGGTTCATCATCCAATTCATAGCATTCCCATCGTAATTCTACGGTAGAAGGCGGGACAGTCGTATCTTCCGATGGAAAAGGATTAGCCGGTTGAGTAGGCGGCCCGTTTAAAGCCGAGAACGACCAGATCGGTCCGATATATTCATTCTGGTCCCTATCACGCGCGACTATTTTCCAATAGTATGTCGTGGAATCATGAAGCGTGAATGGAAGGTAGCTGTTTTCATAAATATCCGGCTTTATTAAAGGTGGATCGAAATTTGTGCCAAGATACATATCATAGTAATATACGATGCTATCCGGGTTATCATGCCCCCAGCTAAAAGTTGTGTATAAGGGTATCGAATCGGCGCCATCAACCGGGTATGGATTAGAAAAATTAAGCGATAGCGGCTCTTCATTAACTGCTTTTTCCTTTGAGCAACTTAAAAGAGCCGCAACTATGACTACCAAAAATACTATGACTACTTTTTTCATGGTTATTCCTTCCCCTATTTAAATTTATACAGCGTAATTTATATATTCTATTTAAGCCTATTCCGGCTTATCGTCATGATTATTTGTTAAATGAAAGTTTATAATGTGATTTTGATGTTATTGTTCTAAATTGAACGCGTCTGGAACTAAAATAAATAAAAAAGTGATATACTTGGAAGATGTGCCGGCCTAATGATTGGCCGTATTTGTATATCTAATAAAGGCTTATGGAAAATCTGCCTTGAATAATATTCCCTCGCCGCCGGTAAATTCCACTTCCGGGTAGACGAAATCTCGCGTCAATTCGACAAAGCCAAATCGCTTATGTAAGTCAATTGACACCTTGTTTTGCGCGTTGGCGAAATAATACGCCTGCCTGGCTCGTTTGGCGATCCAGTCCAGGCGCGCCCGCGTAAGCGCGATGGCTATTCCTTGACGGCGGTACTCAGCGGCTACGATAACTCCGGTTAAATACCAGCCTTCAGGACAGATGTTGGCCGGTGAATCCGAAGTCGGCTTAAAGTATTTCACTCGGGAAAAACCAACAATTTTAGAATTCAGTTCGGCAACAAGCAATAGTCCAGCGCCGGTGGCATCCAGATTTGTCAATTCGTTTTCAAATTTTTCTTTAATGCGAGCAAGCTCACCGCCTTCGCGACTAAATGTGAGTTTGGCCAGGCTGCTAATATCTTCAGCTTTGGCCGGCCGTATAATCAAACCCGCCGGCAGTGTTTTTCTATGTCCGGCATGTTTTCGCGGAGTGTAATCTTCAAACAAGCCCAAGTGCGCCTCATTGACATCAATTCAATATGCCATTAACTAATTATTGTAAATACAAGCGGCCGTATAATCAAAGGAAAAGTGAGTGAATTTTCGAGATACGCAAATATGGCATTGGATTATTTGCTAATCGGCAGTAAAACTACTTAGATTCGTAATGGCCTGCCAAATCGATCAAAATACAATTCGCACTTTTAAAGCAGTGTATTCAGGAATTATATAAATATTTTTAAGGTTTCGATATTTAAGTAACGAACCCTTAACTATTACTTTACAAGGCTAAATTCTTTTTTAACTTCTTTTTCGGCCACCAACCAATCAGCCATATCATTGCCATGGCTGCAACCGCGCTCCAGGAATCTGCTATAGGCTCGTATGCGGATCTTGTCCTCGATAATGGCCGGGTTTACAAGAGTAACCCTGTTGCCGGTTGTCCTGGTGCCGGTTTGACCGGAAGTTGTCGTTTGCTTGCGAGCTGTGATTTTGTACATGCTCGCGTCATTGGTATTGTTTTTTGTTCTAGGCATATTCATCCTCCTTAAATAAGATGATATAACGTTGGTTCGACATATATTGTTTCCAATAATTTCTCGATTTTTATTCTAATCGGCTTATTTACACTAATGTGAACCTTATAAATAAAAATAATTACCATTTTATGAGTGATTTGTTAAAATATGATAAGGCCTATGCTACATGCTGTCAATTTTTATGTAACCCCAATAAATACAATATATTAAATTGGCTTATTATGTCATAATGTGAAACGATAATATCAAACAATTGAATGGGCGAAACCAATTCGCCCTTTTCTGTTTTAAGATATTTCCTGGATGGTCAATTAATTATATGTATCGCCCGCTTGCTCACGTTAAGCGCGGCTTCCATCATCGCCTCCGACAAAGTTGGGTGGACAGCCATGATATGGCCCAGGTCCTCGGCCGTGCCGTCGAATTCCATAATTGCCGTACCGGTGTATATAATATCACCGGCGTGCGGGCCGAATATGTGAATGCCCAGTATCTCATCGGTTTGCGCATCGGCGATTACTTTGGTGAAACCATCGGTAGCCAGAGTAGCGACACCTTTGCCGATAGCCCGGTAAGGGAAATTGCCAACCTTGTAATTTCTGCCTGCTTGCTTGGCCTCTTTCTCGGTCATGCCGATACCGGCGATTTCCGGGTCGGTAAACACGGCATAGGGCACAGCTTTCCAATCGGCGGTATGCGCCGCGCCTGAAATCACCTCGGCGGCAACTATACCCTCATGTGAGGCCTTATGCGCCAGAAGGATACCGCCGGCTACATCGCCTATAGCGAAGATATTGGCCACATTCGTACGCATATGCTTATCGGTTTCGATAAAGCCGCGTTTGTCGGTTTTAATCCCGATTTCATCCAAATTCAAACCATCGATATTGGGTTTCATGCCGGCGGATACCAACACCATATCGAACGTGAAAGTCTTTTTCTCTTTGGGCGTTTCCACCTCAACTTCGACTTTATCGCCGTTTACTTTGGAATATGTCACTTTCGATGATGTCAATATCTCCATGCCCTGCTTTTTAAGAGCACGGGCGGAGGCTGATGAGATATCCGCGTCGAGCATTGGCAGTACGGCATCCAGAAGTTCGATCATAGTGACTTTCGCGCCCAGCGTGCCGTAAACCGTCGCCATCTCCACGCCGATTGGGCCGGCGCCGACCACGCCCATAGTCCTGGGGATCATCGGCAGGTCAATCGCTTGACGGGCGCTGATAATATTTTTACCGTTGGTCCTGATTGTCGGCAGTTCAAACGGCGATGAGCCGGTGGCGATTATGAAATTCTCCGCTTCGATTTTCGTTTTGTTATCGCTATCGACAATTTCAATTTCATTTTTTGATATAAACGAGGCCGTGCCGGTGATAATATCCACGCCGGCTTTTTCCAGAAGTATTTTCACGCCGCCGGTTAAACGTTTAACTGTATCGTCTCGATGCTTCTTTAGTTTATCAATATCGATACTGACATTATCCGCATTTAAGCCGAGCCGACCGGCATGCTCGATTGTGCGCTTGAGTTCAGTTACGTACAATAACGCTTTAGATGGGATACAGCCCCAGTTTAAGCAAACACCGCCCAGATATTCCTTTTCCACGATAGCCGTTTTCAAACCCAGTTGCGCCGCCCTGATAGCCGCTACGTAACCGCCGGGACCGGCGCCTATAATAACCAGCTTGTATTTATCAGCCATTACTAATTCCCTTCATTATGGATTTATTTAAATATCTCATATTCTGTCATTGCGAGGAGCCCGAAGGGTGACGAAGCCGTCAAGGCACGTCCGTGCAATCTGGAAGTTATTGCGCGGCAAACATCCAGATTGCTTCACCCCCCACTCGGCGCGGGGGATTCGCAATGACAATTTTGGAGACTTTTCGACACTCCCTCTTTATAATTTCGGGCCATATTTTAAACATCTAAAAGCCAGCCGTTGGGATCTTCGAGATAAGTAATCATCTTGCGTAAAAATTGCACCGCATAGCCGCCGTCGACAACCCGATGATCGAACGATAAGCCGAAATTAAGAATCGGTCGAATAACGATCTGGCCGTCGCGAACCACCGGTGTTTCCTTGATTGTATGCACGCCCAGTATAGCTACCTGCGGATGAGCAATAATCGGCGTGGAGGCGGTCGCGCCATAAACGCCGGCATTGGTAATAGTGATAGTACCGCCGGTAATTTCACTCATTGCCAGCTTGTCGGCGTTGGCTTTGTCGGCCAGTTCTTTCATGTTTTGGGCGATTTGTAAAATCGATTTCTGCTCACAATGTTTAACCACCGGCACGATCAATGAATTTTCGCGAGCCACTGCCATGCCTATATTGAAATATTTCTTAACATGAAGTTCGTTACTTTCAAAAATGGAATTTATCCAGGGGAAATCCTGAGCCGCGTAAATTATGGCTTTGGCGATAAACGGCAGGAAAGTAATCCGTACGCCATGTTTTTCTTCGATCTTGTTAACATATTTTTTCCGCCAGGCGATCAACTCGCTCATGTCGCATTCGTCGAAAGTGGTCACATGCGGAATAGTAAACGCAGCCCTGGTCATGTGTTCCGCGATAACCTTGCGTACGCCGGTTATTGGGATTATCTCTTCCGGCTCGGCTTCAGGCCATCTGAAATCGGGCACCACCTTATCGACCCGATGGCGCATATCGATATATTTAATTATATCTTCCTTGGTAATCCGGCTGTCTTTACCGGTACCGGTCAGCTGACGTAAATCGATAAAATGTTCGCGCGCCATCCTCCTGACCAAAGGCGATGATTTAACCGCTTTGATGCCGCTCTCTATCGCTTCCTCATCGGCATGGATACCCTCAGCCCGGTGATGCGCGGCTGACTTGATATACTCATCCGCCGGTGGTGCGACCTCTTGTTCTTGAGGGATATGCTCTTTGCCGTCTTCGGGTTTGGTCTGGAATGTCTTGGCCGCGACCGCGTCACCTTCCACATCCATAAGGGCGATTGCCTGGCCGATTTCGACAACAGTATCGGGCGCGACAAGGTGCTTTTTCATAACACCGTTATAGCCGGAGGGGATTTCGACATTTATCTTGTCGGTCATTATCTCAACTAACGGTTCATCGACTTTGACCGATTCGCCTTCGTTTTTCAGCCATTTGACAATAGTACCCTCAACCACGGATTCGCCCAGCGGCGGCACGATAATTTTAAATTCCATAGTTTTCTCCCTTAATATTCCAAAACCTTTCTCACGGCTCTACTTATTTTCTCGGCATTAGGCAAAAAGAAATGTTCCATCGGCGGGGCAAACGGTATGGCCGGCACATCCAGGCCGCACACTCGCGCCACGGGCGCGTCGAGATAATCAAAAGTTTCCTCGGCGATTGTCGCGGCGATTTCGCCCATGACTCCGCCGGTTTTCGAACCCTCCTGCACCAACACGGCTCTCGATGTTTTCTTCACGGATTCGAGTATAGTTTCCCTGTCCCAGGGAGCGATTGTCCGCATATCGATTAGCTCAATCGAGATTCCATCTTTCTCCAATTCATTCGCCGCCTCAAGCGAACGGTGATACATCAAACCATAGCTAACCAAAGTCAAATCCGAACCTTTTTTCCTCACCGCGGCCTTGCCGATCGGAACAGTAAAATCTTCTTCGGGTAAATCTTCTTTGATCCAGCGATACAGTCTTTTATGTTCAAAAAATATCACCGGGTCTTCGCCTCTGATAGCTGATTTTAACAAGCCTTTGGCATCATAGGGCGTGGCCGGAAGTACCACCTGCAAGCCCGGCTGAGAGAAAAACCACTGCTCGTTTATTTGCGAATGATACAACCCGCCGCCGACATCGCCGCCGCAGCAGACACGCACTACCATCGGGCAAGTCCACTGGCCGCCGGTGCGGTAACGCACTTTGGCCGCCTGCTGGATGAGTTGATCCATCGAAGGCGTGATAAAATCAGCGAACTGTATTTCAGCGATTGGCCGCAAGCCGACCATAGCCGCCCCAATACTGCCGCCGGCGATATAGACCTCCGAGATCGGCGAATCGATAACACGCTCCTTGCCAAATCGGTCCAGCAGGCCCTTAGTGGCCTTGAATACCCCGCCATAAACACCAACATCCTCGCCAATCACGAACACCCGCTCGTCGCGCGCCATCTCCTCATGCATGGCCTGATTAATAGCCTCGATATAAGTTGTCTTTATCATATTTTCACATGCCTTTTATAGCTAAACTTTTATTTCTAATTGCTTTGGCTTTTTCGCATTCGGCTTTCTCCTCATCTGTATGAATTAAAAGCGGCGGTACTTTACGAGGCTTGCCATCACGGCCAAGACTGACAAATGTCAAATAAGCCTCCGAGGTGAGTTTAATTTCGCCTGTATCCATGTCCTCGCCTTTTACTTCCACTTTGGTAACCAATGATGTATTTCCGGTGTAGACCACTCTGCCCCTAAGATGAGCCAATTGCCCCACCTTTATTGGGTTGAGAAATGATAGACTTTCCACCGCCGCGGTCACGCAGATAGACCCGCAGTGCTTATGCGCCGCGGTGGCGGCAGCCAGGTCGATCCAGTGCATCACCCGGCCACCCAGAACATTGCCCAGAACGTTGGCGTCGTTGGGCAGCACCAGCTCGGTCATTTCGATTTGCGATTCCAGAGGCGCTTTAGGCTGAAGGTTATTAGTACTCATCGCGCCTCACGGGAAATTTATCGGAATAGACATCAATGTAAGCCTCCTCCGGCTCGGCGTATTTCTCGTTTTCCGAACTTTTAACTGCCGCGTCGATATCCTGATTAATTTGTTCGATAATGCCTTCGCGTTTCGCGGTGGTCAACAAGCCCAGCTCCATCAGCAGTTTTTCCGCGCGGAGTATTGGATCTCGGCCTTTCCATATTTCTATTTCCTCCGGGCTGCGGTAATCCGCCGGATCGATTTCCGAATGGCCGTACCAGCGGTATGTCATGCATTCTATGAGAGTTGGTCCTAAGCCGGCTCTGGCCCGGTCGATAGCCTCATGCGAGGTCTTGTAAACTTCAACCATATCGTTGCCATCGATAGTGACTCCGGGAAAACCGTAGGCCTTGGCTCTGTCGGAGAAAAACGATATCGCCGCCGACAGATTAGCCGGTACCGATTCGGCCCAGAGATTATTCTGGCAGATATAGACAATTGGCAGTTTATGAATACCCGCGTAATTAAGTGCCTCATGCCAGCCGCCGCGGGCGGTCGACCCTTCCCCAAAAAAAGCCATCACCACATTATCTTTTTTCTGTATTTTGAAACCCATGGCGCAACCCGTGCCGACTATAGTCTGGCTGGCTAATGTCGATGATGGCGATATTACGCCTTTAGCACGCCAGCCGTAATGGCAAGGGTGGGTTTTGCCCTTATCGGGAGAGTTTTTCCGGGCGTAAACCTGAGCCACGACAGCATCTAGCGGCACGCCTTTGGCCACGCTGGCGCCTATTTCACGATGCGACGGGGCGATTATATCCTCATCCCGAAGGCCATAAGATGGGCAAACCGTTGTCGCTTCTTGGCCTACCGCCGAAAAATATGTGCCCGCGTAGCGCCCCTGACGGTACAGCTTGCGCAATTTTTCATCGAGTAAGCGTGTTAATAGCAGATTGGTATACAATCCCATTAAAACATCATCAGGAATGCCATTTTTCATTTCCGGTTGTTTTTTAACAGTCTTCTTTGCCGGCATTTATCCTCCAAAACCTTATTAAGCCTGGTTTGTAAAGCTTCAGGTTTCGCGCTATGTCATTAACTACTAATGGTTTTCGGTTCAAACGCGATTTCGATAACTATTCGCGCGACTATCAAATCAGTCCACCATCGAATTGAATTTAGTAAAATCGCCCTTTCCAAGTCAAATTAAATCAACTTATGAGACACCATAGAATTTTCCGAATTAAATAACCTTGCTATCTATGATTAGGTTTCCAGAACATTTTAAAATAAAGCGGTCAGTTCTACCGAGCCCAGCCCAGATGAAGACGTCATACTAATTGCTTGATTTTACCCGCTAGGCAAGATCAAAACGTTCAGCCAGTTCGTAGCCTGAAGGGCGTGAACTGGCTGTTTCCGATGGCAAGCAGATGTCAAGTTACCGGAGGCCGTGCCAAAAGATCAACAGATTGCCGCGTCTTCCCGCTTGGGCGGGACTCCTCACAATGACCACAATTTGAAGTCATTGCGAGCCCCGCAATTAGCGGGGCGAAGCAATCCGTCTCCTGCCCGAACCGAGTTACTTAGGATTATTACTTTTACTTTTGACACGGCCTTACTGGCTATGCCTTACGACCTGACATAACCGACAGGACAATACTCGGGTATGATCGATTACCTGTACTAATTGCTTGATTTTTCCCGTTAGCCAAGATATGATGATTGCTACCGGAACAAAGGGGAGAGATATTTGATAATCAGCAGGATAAATCTAAAACCAATTTCTTATGCAAGGCTAACACAAACCTAACAAATAGCCCGTATTTACGGCCTTATGATTATGAGAAAGACTAAAGTCCTTATAATTGAAGACGATGCCAATATCCAGGAATTGCTCAGATACAATCTTGCCAAAGAAGGGTATCAGGTCGTAAGCGCTATCGAGGGCGAAGATGGTTTGAAAAAGGCTCAGATAGAAAAACCCAACCTGATAATCCTTGATTTGATGTTACCGGGGATGGATGGTCTGGAAATCTGCCGGATTCTTAAAACCGATCCAGGTACAGCCGGCATACCTATTATAATGGTTACCGCCAAAGGCGAGGAATCGGATGTCGTGGCCGGACTGGAACTTGGGGCCGATGACTATATGACCAAGCCGTTCAGCCCCAAAGTGTTAGTGGCTCGTATCCGGACTTGTTTGCGCCGCAATAAACAAAAATCAATCGATCAATCATCGGTACTGGAATTAAACAACCTGTCGATTCATCCCGGCCGGCATGAGGTGCTTGCCGATGGCAAACCGATTGATTTGACTTTTACCGAATTCAAGCTCTTGCATTTGCTCGCCAGCCGACCGGGCTGGGTTTTTACACGCTATCAAATTGTTGATGCTATCAAGGGCGAAGATTATATTGTAACTGATCGAACTGTCGATGTTCAGGTAGTTGGGCTTAGGAAAAAATTGGGCGACTATGGCCGCTATATCGAAACCGTGCGCGGTATCGGTTATCGGTTCAAAGATTTATCGTGAAAAAAAAACATCTTGTCTGGCATCTGTTTCCCGCTTTCTGGGTGATAACTTTTATCTTCCTGATAGCCATTACTATTTATTTTATCGATATTCTTGAAAAATTCTATATTGAGCAAAACGAACTGCACCTTCAGGAAAAAGCCTATTTAATACGTAACCAAATCGACGAGGCGGTGTTTGACCTGAATAACGTATCCGGCGATTCTTTATGTAATAAATTGAGCGAGGGCGTGGATTCGCGTATCACATTGATTGATTCGCAGGGAAGGGTTGCGGGCGATTCGCGGGAAGAATCGGCCTTGATGGAAAACCATACCAATCGCCCCGAAATCGCCTCGGCCTTAAAGGGGCAAAGCGGCTTGGCGATTCGCTACAGCCAGACTGTCAAATTCGATATGATGTACGCGGCAGTGCCGGTTTTACGAGATAATAAAATCGTTGGCGTAATTCGCGTCTCGATGCCTTTGGGTGAAATTCATAATGTTTTACAATCGATTTATTTGAATATCGCGTTAGGCGGGCTGGCAATAGTAATACTAATTGTAGTCGCCGGCATTATCACCGGCAAACGAATCAGCCGACCTCTGGAAAACATGAGGCAAATTGCCGCTCAATACGCGCACGGTGATTTTTCGCGCCGCACTCCCGACCACGGCGCCCTCGAAATTGGCGGGCTGGCCGAAGCCATGAATCAGATGGCATTTCAACTTGATAATAAAATTCACGATATCTCTCGTCAACGCAATGAACAGCAGGCGGTTTTATCCAGCATGATCGAGGGCGTTCTGGCTGTCGATTTAAATGAGAAAATCATTAATTTGAATCAATCCGCAAAAAAGATGTTGGCTATTGAAGACAATTCCGTGATAGGCCGTTATGTAGTCGAGGTGATTAGAAATACGAAACTGCAGGAATTTATCAGAAAAGCTATCGAAAAAAAGCAGCCCATTGAAGAGGAAATCACTCCCAGCGGTTTAGAAAAGAGATACTGGCAAGCGCATGGCGCGGCGTTACGTGATGCCGCCGGAAGCTTAATCGGCGCGGTAATAGTGCTCAATGATATTACACGTCTGCGTTTGCTGGAAAATGTCCGGCGCGATTTTGTCGCCAACGTGTCGCACGAACTTAAGACGCCTATCACTTCGATTAAAGGCTTTGTCGAAACGCTCAAGGACGGCGCGATGAACAATCCGGAAATCGCCGACCGGTTTTTAGGCATCATCGTCAATCAAACCAATCGTCTGAACGCCATTATCGAGGATTTGCTGAACCTGTCCCGACTTGAACTTCAGGAAGAGAAAAACGAAATCGATCTGCAGGAATATTCCGTTAAAGATCCGCTGGTTCAGGCGATTCAGACTTGCGAACCGAAGAGCCAATCTGCTGAGATAAAAATCAGCCTGGAATGTAACGATGAATTAACTGCTATGATGAATCCCGATTTGCTTGTGCAGGCGGTCGTGAACCTGATTGACAACGCTATAAAATACAGCCCCAAAGGCGGCGCTGTTTTAGTGGAAGCCTTGCCGGTAAATGATGAAATCAGAATAAACGTAATTGATCAGGGGATAGGTATCGCTCGCGAGCATTTGCCGAGGATATTCGAACGCTTCTATCGTATCGAAAAAGAGCGTGGCGGTGAATCAGGCGGGACCGGCCTGGGACTGGCTATAGTCAAACATATCGCCCTGGCGCATCATGGCCGCGTCGAGGTCGACAGCGTTTTGGGCAAAGGCAGCAAATTCAGCCTTTATATCCCGCGTTTTACAAAGGCTAACTGATCGCAACTTCGCAACCCTATTAAATTATACTATACTAACACCGCCCTAACAATATTCTAATATGCAAATAGTTTATTGCTACAGTGATTAATCAAATAACAAGTCAAACAATAACCTAAGTAAATCAAATTGGAAAACACACGAAAGGAAAACGAAATGAACAAAATCGCCATCGCCGCCGGGTGCGTCTTGATGTTGTCGATAGGCTCCCGAGCGGAAAGCTGGACAGAAAGCATTAAAGTACAGGGAGATCTCAGGTATCGCCATGAACTGATCGATCAGGAAGGAGACGAGGTCCGTAACCGTCACCGTATCCGCGCCCGTATCGGTATCGAAGGCAAAGTGAATGAAACCACTCAAGCTTTTATCCATCTGGCTACCGGTTCGGATGATCCTGTATCCACGAACCAGACTCTGGATGACGGATTTTCAGGCAAAAGCATAATGCTCAATATGGCTTATCTGAAAATTCAGCCCGAACAGATTACGGGGCTATCAATCAGCGGCGGAAAGTTCGAGAACCCGTTTTTTAAACCGGGCAAATCGGAACTTATCTGGGATTCGGATTTTAATCCCGAAGGCGGCGTCGCCAATTTTCAAAAAGATTTCAACAATATCACGCTGAATGTCATAGGGGCAGGTCTATGGATAGATGAAAGATCATCCGACAAAGATTCCTGGCTGGCCGCCGGGCAAGGCTTGATGAAATTCCAGATGAATGAGAAAAAATCGAATGTAGCTTTTGGCGGTGGATATTTCAATTATGTCAATACCGCCGGCTACAAGTCGTTTTTTGATTCCGAAAACCCAATGGGCAACAGTGTTGACACTAATGGCCATTACACTGAAGACTACCAATTGCTGGAGCTATGTGGCGAAGGTTCACATCATTTTGGCAAGATCCCGGTTACGGTCATGGGCGATTTTATCACCAACACCGCCGCCGATAGCAATAACACCGGCTGGCTGGCTGGAATTATTATTGGTAAGGCTAAAAAGCCGGGGAGCTGGGGCTTCCGTTATATTTACCGTCAATTAGAGAAAGACGCGGTAATCGGCATGTATACCGATTCGGATTTTCGCGGCGGCGGCACCGATGCCAAGGGGCACGAAATGGGCGGCGATTACCAAATAGCCGGTAATAGTACTTTTAGCGTAACTTATTTTATCAATACTATAGGCCTGGGTGACGCCCAAACAGATTTCAACCGGCTTCAGGTCGATTTGCAATTAAAATTTTAAAACGAGATTTTACGGAGCGCTTACAAAAATCTAACATGATTTTAACAATTCTAACGTAATCATTTCAAACAAGAATGGAGGACAGAATGAAAAAGATCACCGGTTTGTTATTAATGGCTTTGTTGATGGTAAATTTCGCATCGGCAGGAAGTACCATAACAATAAAAGGATCAGATACTCTGGTTCGCCTCGGCCAGCGCTGGGCGGAAGAATACATGAAAGTCAATCCGGATGCTATTATTCAGGTATCCGGCGGCGGCTCCGGCACCGGTATCGCCGCGCTTTTAAATGGAACCACCGATATCTGTGAAGCATCCCGGGATATGAAAGAGAAAGAATACAAGCAAGCTACAGAAAAAGGTCTTGAGGTTTACCGGATATCGGTAGCTCTCGATGGCATTGCCGTATTCTTAAACGAGGGAAATCCGGTAAAGGAGCTGTCATTCGCTCAGCTTAAGGGAATTTACACCGGAGCAATAAGCAACTGGAAAGAAGTAGGCGGACCGGACGCGCGCATTATCATTTATGGACGTGAAAACAACTCCGGTACTTATGCTTATTTCAAAGAAGAAGTTTTAAATGAAGAAGATTACTCCGAATACACCCAGACCTTACCCGGCACGGCGGCGGTGGTCAATGCGGTATCTAAAGATAAAAATGGTATCGGTTATGGCGGTATCGCCTGGGCCAAGGGTGTCAAATACGCGGCTATTCGGAAAGCCGATAACAGCCCGGCTGTTACCCCAACCAGCGAGGCGGTCTCTAATGGAAGCTATCCGATATCGCGTGAACTGTACTGGTTTTTTAACGGCGTGCCTGCCGGTGAATTGAAAAAGCTAACCAACTGGGCTTTGTCGCCGGTCGGGCAAAAGATCGCGGAAGAAATTGATTATATCCCGCTTCCTAAAGAACTGGCGGAAAAAAACGTGATCAAATAACAGGGTTTGGCGAAAAACCTCGAGACTTGTCATTGCAAGGAACCCGAAGGGTGACGAAGCAATCCGGAAGTCGTTGTGCGGTATACATCCAGATTGCACGCAGTGCCTTGACGGCTTCATCCCCGCCATAGCGGCGGATTCGCAATGACGAATTCGCGGATTTTTCAACACTCCCAACTCTTTGGGAATAAGCGTGCCCGAAAGCGAAGATGCCGGGCGGAATAAGGCTTAATGTTAACATATCAATTCAAAAAGAAATCCAGACTGACCGAATTTATCGGCGAAAAGCTCATTGCTATCTGCGCCTACTCCGCCGTTGTCGCTATCTTGCTGATCTTTATCTTTATTTTCAAGGAAGCGATACCGATTTTTACCGATCCCGAAGTGAAAGCGGAAGCCAGTGTTGCCAAGATGACGTTCAAACAAACTTACTATGAAGGCCGCGAAGCCAAATGGTCCTGGCAGCCAAATTCTGATGTGCCTAAATATTCGCTTCTGCCATTATTAATCGGCACTATCAAAGCCACGTTGGTAGCTATGTTATTGGCGGTTCCGCTCGGTGTCGGCGCCGCCATTTATTCCTCGGAATTTGCCTCGAAACGCTTAAGGGAATTGATAAAACCGGTTATCGAATTGCTGGCGGGTATTCCATCGGTAGTGCTCGGCTTTTTCGCGCTTATTGTTCTGGCCACGATTGTGCAAAATATGTTAGGGTTAACTTTCCGGCTTAATGCCTTAACCGCAGGTATCGCTTTAGGCCTGGCGGTAATCCCGATTATTTTCACTATCGCCGAGGACGCCTTAACCTCGGTGCCGGAATCACTTCGGGAGGCAGCGCTGGCTTTGGGGGCTTCTCCCTGGCAGGTATCGTTAACTATGGCCCTGCCTGCGGCTTTGCCCGGTATTGGAGCCGGAATCGTGCTGGGTTTTGGCCGCGCGGTCGGCGAGACGATGATAGTGCTGATGGCCTCCGGTAATGCCGCGATAATCTCGGCTTCTCTGACCGATTCGATCCGAACCTTTTCCGCGACAATTGCCGCGGAATTAGCCGAGGTGGTCTTTGGCAGCGCTCATTATAATGTGTTATTCTTTATTGGCTCGCTTTTATTTATTTTCACTTTTATCATTAATTTAGGCGGCGATATAGTCCTAACTCGGCTTAAAGACAAAATACAAGGGCAACGGTAATGCAAGTAGATAAGCAGGATAAGGCGACAATTTTCGAAACTCGGTCGGGGCCCCTTGAATTCAAGCCGAAGTCGACTGGGATAGTTCCGAGAGGCCTGACACTTCTCGCGGTCGTTATTATTGTAGCTTTTTTGGCCGTCATAATGATAAATATCTTTTTAGGCGGCATCGGCATAATAAGCTGGGAATTTCTAACCAGTCCGCCGGAACACGGGATGGAGGAAGGCGGTATCTTTCCGGCCATTTTCGGAACCGTGTTTCTGGTTATATTGATGACCATTATCGCGGTACCAATTGGAGTCTTAACCGCGATCTATCTTCACGAATTCACCGACCCATCATCTAAAATTACCAAGCTTATTCGTGTGGCAATCGCCAACCTGGCCGGTGTACCATCGATAGTATTCGGCTTGTTTGGGCTGGGCTTTTTTATTGGCTTTATCGGCACCGGTGTTGATTCGGTTTTCTATAAAAGTAATTCACCTGTTTGGGGCCAGCCGGCGGTTATCTGGGCCTCGGCAACTCTGGCGCTTCTGACCTTGCCGATTGTCATAATCGCGACTGAGGAGGCTTTGAAAACGATTCCGCGCGAACTGAAAGAGGCCAGCTACGCACTCGGAGCAACCAGGCTTCAAACCATAAGA
>Ga0299912_10001874_pt1 | contig 17077 bp, 13 predicted proteins | sample RVTome_2_FD_207667 | JGI IMG/M metagenome (GOLD analysis project Ga0299912, IMG submission 207667) | Soil microbial communities from uranium-contaminated site in the Upper Colorado River Basin, Wyoming, United States - RVT95D214 (version 2) ... | reverse complement strand
TAAAGTCGCCAATTCTTTCCTAATCTCTAAATAATTATAGATCTCGCCATTAAAAACGATCCACAATGATCCATCTTCATTGCTCATGGGCTGATGTCCCGCGGAAGATAAGTCGATGATAGATAATCTCCGAAAACCTAATGCCATATTGTATCGGTGCTTTACTTCTTCTTGCACCTCAGGCATCCGGAATCCGGGCACAGTGTCCTTTCCCCGCCGAGCCTCCCACCGACCGGATTTTGTATTTGCAAGCAAATAACCTTCATCATCCGGGCCACGGTGTTGCAAAAGTGTCGTCATCCGATGAGTTTTTATCGAATCTACTTGCTCACCATCGATATGCCAGGCTCCAAAGATACCGCACATTTATTCTCCCCTAATAATTCAGAATATAAAGCTATGAGTCTTCTCATCTCCGTATCGGCATTCAAGACATTCCTGGCCTCAATAGCCCTCAGCTTCATCTGATCAATTTCTGATGCAGTCAGGCAATTTAAGACCCTGGCTACATCGCTTGGTTCAAACGATTGTGCAACTGCCCCAAATCCAAATCGTTGTGTAATACTCGCCATTTCTGGAGAGGGGCCGAGGCAGACTGATAGGCCAGCCATAATAAAATCAAAGAATTTATTCGGCAACGCGAATGAATGATTAAAGTCAGTCAATGGCAAAAGATAAATCCCCATATCGAACTCAGAAAGACTTCGAATAATATCAACCGGAGGCACCGGCTGATGAAAGAAAACCCTTCCAGGGGCCATACGTTGTGCCAGTGCTCTTAACTGCGACACATAACCTCGACTAGATTCTATTAACATAAAGTGTAGAGTATAGCGGGAGTCAGCAAGGGCAACCGTCTGAATCATCAGTTCTAACCTGCGATCACGGATAGCACCTCCATGGTGAACTAGTCGGATAGCTTCGGTATTAGTCTTTCGGAAGGCAGGAGAATCTATAGGTCGAGGGGTATTCATTATCACAGCTGGCCTGAACCCATATTCCTTGAAATAACGCCCAGCAATCGCTTCGCCAACCGTCACGCTTGTAGAAACATGCGGCATATACTTTCTGAGTAAGTAGTCTACCATCGGCTTATAGAATATTTTCCAATACCGACGACTCTCCCATTCAAGAGGGGCGTATTCATGTAAATCAAGGACAATGTGTGCACCGGTCTTTTCTGAAGCTTTCACCGCCAATGGCAAAGTGATCCAGTCGTTGGCATGAATCACCCGAGGCTTACTTTTAGTGATTAGATCAAGAGCTGTCTTATGATGTTTTTCCTTCCAGTACCAAAACTCATAAGCCCTATTCGTTAGTATTCTTCCCAAAATTAGAAGCAAAAGTTTGCGGACTTTCTGCCATAAGCCGGGGGGATTGACAGAATACGCTTGAACGGCTGTATTGAAATGGGGGTCCAGCTGGCCATACCCTATTATCGTTACTAAAAAACGGTCCGCAAGATACTCCACTTGCCTTAGTACTCGGGCATCCCGGTGGATAAAGGAGAATGAAAGAATACAGATTCGTTGCTTCATCCTTGCGTCTTCCCGATAAGATCTATCATTGGCCCGCAATAGCGAAGTGCAATTGGCTATATATTTGTATGCAGCCATCAATCTTGCGCGTTATCACTGTACTGCATATTTTTTATCCTTGCCCAGACGAAACGATTTTTCAGGTACCGACGCAACCATCCCGTTTCTCCAGAGCTAATTATTCTCAATCCAAACAAACTGGCCACGAATGCTCCGCATAATAGCAATTTATATGCAGTCAATTCAGGCCTCCACATAGCTTGACTGTGGTCGATCACTCCCCCCACCACAATTGTTAGTGTCGCCACCCCTATCAATAGCCCTATTTTTCGACCTTCGTAGTTAACACGAAAATAGTGTTGTCCTGCAAAATAGCCGTAGCAAAGAGCAACCAAATTACCTATCGTCGTCGAAATTGCCGCTCCCTGAATACCCCACGCCGGAATTAGCAACACATTCAATCCGGTGTTGACGGTGGCTGCTAAGATTGTTAATATCATCGTGTGATAATTCTTTTGGGCAATTCCATAACCCATACCAACAACATAGAACCCCCCCCAGGCAACAATACCGTAACAAAGCCATGGGACAAGCGGCGCAGAGGATTCATAGGCAGACGTCGCTAGGAGAAGAATTATCTCCCGTGCGAAAACCGCTAAGCCCACCGCGCCTGTTAATGAAATCAACAGAAAATACGTCAACACTCTTGAGTATGTCTCTTTAGCCACCCGTTCATCTTTAAGAAGCGAATACGCAAAAGGTCCCCACGCCGTTTGAAATGCAGTGATCATGAAAGCTAAAATCGAAGCAATGCGAAGGGCTACGCTGATTAAACCGATATCGCTCAAAGTTCCAAGCCTAACAAGAAAATAGCGATTGGAATAGTTCAAAATCCATAACGATAGCCCGGCAGGCAACATTGGGATTCCGAAAGCCAACATTGATCTCAGCCAAATCTTTGAAAAGACCAACCGAAATTGGTGGTAAGTGAAATATAATCCCAGAATGGCCTGGAAGGCTCCCGCCAACATTCCTGACAGGAAAACCCCCGTAAGGCCTAATCTCATCACCGCAATCAAATAAACACTACTCAATGCTTGGATGAGTACACTTGCAGCCGAAATCAAGCAATACTTCTTCGATCGGAAGGTTATTCGTAAAGCCATCATCGTTATCCCTGCTACGAGGTTAAAGGGCAATGTGGCAATCCCCAGTCGTAAAAAAGGAGATAGCGCAGTGTCACTAAACAGAATTGAACAGATTGGCTGCGCCATAACGATCAAAAGAATGCATACCGGGACAGAGAGGAATAGCTCAAACCAGAACCAGGTGGAAAGTATCTTTGCCTTTTCTTCATCATTTGCGGCACCATAATAGTTCCGTGCCATCCCGGTGTCCAATCCGATCACCAGAAATTGCATAGTGATCATCATCGCGGTAGCGATTAGATCCTGAGACCCAAAATCAGCCTGGGTGAGCAAACGTGTGTAAATGGGGAAAAGAAAGAAGGCAATTAACCTTTGAAAGGCGCTCCCCAGTCCGTAGAAGAACGTGTCCTTAGTAATCTGCTTGAGTTGTCTTGAAACTTCCATCGGCGTACTACACTTTCTAAGCTTTCCGTATAGAGTGCAAAAGAAGATTAGACAACCGTTCCATACGCTGCTGTCTCATTCTTCTACGCTCTTCCTTTAGTAAATCACGGGGCATCATAAAATCCTTTTGAAAAAAAGTAGGAATGAAATCGTATTCCTGAATCCCGCCAGGCTTCAACCAATCAAGAATTTGTTGCGCCACCTTGACATGGTTGTGGTATCTTTCAGCGTATTCACGGCCTGCGTAAGTCAACTGGCGCCGCAGATCACTATTCAAGATGAACCTCCGCAACTCCACGGGGAGCGTGTCAACTGTCACATTGACTACCGGACAATCAGGAGGAATATGGGCATAGTCTGAATTATACCTCGCTAACACTACATTCCCTGTGGCTAATGACTCTAACGCAAACCCTGCCACGGTCTGGCTGAACAGTTGATCGACAACGATGTCAGCTTCCGCTAACAATTTCCGAACCCCTGCATTTGGCATTTTCTCGACCAGCTGAAATTCAAAAGGGAGTCCCTCCCCCTTGAGTTTTTTGACTGTCTCCAAGACAAACTCCGTTCCCTTTACGGCACGGTCGCTGGGTGCATGAACAACGAGCGGAACTTGCCGTTCCGGGACATTGAAATGATATTGCGATAGGTCTAAAGGAACATTCACCCGCATATAAGCACGAGTTTGAAGCTCCCCTTGGCTGGGTTGTGAAAGAATCAGATCCGCATATCGTTCAGCCACCCGAACCCGATTGATCTTGGTCATAAAAAAATCTTTGGGATCAGATTTTCGATATTCAAGATAAGGTTTGATCTCCTCTTCCCACCCTAATAAACGCATCTCTTGCGCATAGGCATACCAATAACGGATATCTTCTCCAAAAAAAACAGACACGATGCGTTTCCCAAACAACTTCAAAATAGGGTAATCCCAATATCCCGGCAAGAACGAGGTTCCAGATAGAAATATGAATAAATCGCAATTTCTTAAAGCTTTAAAAAAAAACGAAAGCCTTCTTCTCCCTGCTTCAATTCGAGGGAAAAATCCCTCGCCAGGATATTCCATTTGCTCGGCAAGCACCTCATTGTAATGAGAGTCGGGATAAAACGGATTTTTCCGTGTTATCACCGTATAGGTCTCGTGACCCAGCGACTGAAACCCTTTTCCGTAAGTAAAGGCATTATTGGCCACCTCGGCCAAGCCAATAAATATTCGCATCAAATCTATCCAGTAGAAATCGGTTTCAGGAGTTCACCCTCTGGAGACAGGAACATCTCCTCCCAATAGCGAATCATTTGTCTGCCCCACCGCACGTGTGGAATCTCAACACTTTCCCCTAATGCGAGCTTAACAGCAAGATAGGGCATGTTGACACCCGCCATCGTGGCAGAAATGATCGATCCGGGTATGCGGGGGTTTATTTCAATTATTTTCGCGTGTCCATTCGCATCCAATTTAAAGGAAAGACTCACCACATAAGATAGTCCAAGTGAAGCAACAATTTGTTTGCTCATCATCATGATCTCGGTATGAGGCTCAGTTGTGCATATGAGCGACATGCCATACCACATGCTTTGGTTCCTACGAGGGATGACGCATAGGGATTTGCCCTCCAGGGCGAGAACATCCACGTCATACTCATCTCCCGGCAAGTACTCCATCACCACAAGCTGAGGAAAAGGGTCCGCAGACTCTAATATCCGAGCCAATTCATCGAGGTCCATCCATGTGGATGTTGGGTTAGCGTATAGCAAGAGAGTGAGGCGATCGATCTTTGTATCCAAGACCCTAAAACCCTGTGAACCCGTGCTAAGGGGAGGTTTAAAACAGACCCGGCGATCAGGGTACCCGAGGGCATACGCGGCCGATTCCAATTCATCCCAGCTTTTGACAATCCGATATTGAGGCGTTGAGGGAAGATTCTGCTCCTCCATCCACTGGAAGAGCCTTGCCTTGTTGTTAGCAGTTTTCAGAGATTCGAGACTTGAAACCACCACGCGTTGCCCCTGCGACTCAAATTCCTCCCGCCTTGCGGCAAACATTTCCAATTCAGAGGTGGGGATGGGGTAAATCACATCAACGGCCTTGCGCGCTGTCAGGTCCATGATGAAAGGCATGAACTCAGGCGTGTTTCGCCGAGGAGGGACATAAAATTCATTCACCACGTAGCGATTTGCTATGAACGGGTCTACATCGACGCCGAGGAAATGGATGTTGCGCTCCCCGTTGACTTGGAGGCTCTTGATCGCGCCGTAGGCACCCTGCGATCCACACCCTGTAATGAGGACAACCAGATCCCGCATCATTGTTCCCTTCTGCAGACATAAATGATTTGTCTAAAGACTTGCAGGCCATTTTCCGACAAGGTAAGAATTATCTCTTTCAGTTGTTTCTTTTTGTCAACCTCCACAGTCTTATCCTGGAGTATTCCTCCAAAGATCAAACTGGGTAGGATGCTTATCCCATCCTTTTCTAGGATTTTCAAAGCGGGGTGTTTAAGCAGATACTCCTCCAACTCCCGGGCATAATATACTCGGTATCGCCGATCTTTCTGATCCCACATTCTGGCCCTCGTTGATGTCTTCGCAATTCGCTCAAACTCCTCGATGTCTTGACGCACCAGAGCGTAGATTAATCCGTGTTCCAGCACCGGGTCAAAATAGAACAACAAGCCACCCCGTTTCAATATCCGCATTGCAGATTGCAGAGCCACAGTAAAGTCTGGCATCTCGGCAAACAGTGCAGAGGCTACCACGACATCCATCGTTTGGTCAGCAATCGGTAGATGGCTAAAGTCGTCCACGATGGCTAAAACTTTCTCCTTCTGGACTTCGCTTAATGAATTCACCAAACGATGTACACTTTCTTGATTTAAATCAGTGGAAACAATACACTCCATTCCTGCCTCCAAAAGAATATGTGTTATTCTTCCATCTGCACAACCTGCATCCATCACAAACGCATCCTTCGGCACGGCATAGTTGCTTAAAAACTTTGAGAGCTTCGTCGTAAGTATTTCAGTTTCAACGCTGGTCGTCGAGAAGGGATTTCTAGTCCTTTCCTGAAAAACAGACCCTTGCCATATTTCATTGCCCTTCTCGCACTGAGCAATATGGATGTTGATCCATCCTCCCGGAATCCGCTGATATCCATCTATAGCTAGCTTGCCCTCATCCCATTTGCACAAACATGCTTTAAAGATGTCTTCTCTCCACATCGCTATTATCTTCCATCGGAAAATATTCGTTGCGCTACCTCGATGATTTTGACCTGATCCTCGGGCGTAATACGTAAATGGGCTGGCAAGGAGATCACGTGATCATAGGCAAACTGGGAGTTAGGGCAATAATCCTGCTCTAATCCCCGAATGTTGTGCAGCACGCGCTTAACCGGGCGTCGCACAATAATTCCTTTTGAAGCAAAGGCTTCGCATACCTCATCGACACCGTAGTCTTCCCTTATCATGACGCAGTACCGTAGGCTGGATGAGGTACGATCCAAAGTCCATTGCTTCGGCAGTACCAACCCCAATCCTTGCAGGCCTTCTTGATAAGTCTCGGCGATTTGTTGTCGTCTGACTAGGGAAGCCTCAAAATGTCGTAATTGAGACAATCCTATTGCAGACAAAATGTTGGAAAGGTGAAATGTGAGCGCGAATTCTCCGGCATCCAAATCAGGGCTATCATAGTGCTCCAAACGTTCCCATAACTCCGGGTTACTCGTAACCACCATCCCGCCCTCGCCGGTAGTCAGAATCTTTAACGCTTGAAATGAGAAACAACTTAACATTCCTAAGGCTCCAACCCGCTTTCCTTGGTAGGTAGCACCAATTGAATTGGCACAATCCTCAATTACTGGCATATTCAATTTAAGCAGTTCATCCAATCGGGCTGGCATGCCAAACATGTGGGGACAAATGATTGCTCCTGTACGCTTTGATACTTTGCGGCTTGTTTCCACAGGATCAATATTGAAGTCCTCCAGACAGATATCTGCCAATCTCGGCGTAGCCCCAGCTAGTCTGATCGCAGACAAAACATCATCGCACACATAAGCCGGTAATATCACTTCGGTCCCTGCTTTAATGTCGAGTGCCCGAAGGGCTAAATATAAGGCCAGCGTACCGGTACTGGTCGCTCTTGCCCATCGAGCACCAATATAACCAGCAAATTCTCGCTCGAATCGGGTGGTGACGTCTGAATCGTTAATAATACCGCTTTTCAGTACGGAAACGGCTGCAGCAATGTCGTCGTCGGTCAGAAATGTTTGGGAGTGCTGAATCACTTCCATAACCAACCCCTTTAAACAATCGCATCCCTTGAGAACAAATCGTCGCCTCCAGGGTCAAATTCGCAACAGCAGATCCCCTTGGGCACAAATACCTGGATGAAATATACTCTTATATATCCTGTGAGCTAAAGAATCGTATGTTGCCAAGTTATCAATGAACGGCCCGGTTATATGACCCTCCATTTTATCTAAGGTCGACCGAATCAGCTCATCGGCGAACTCTACTCCACTTGTCCCATCACCCCTATTCGGGAGGTTGTAACAGAAGGCATAGGCTAAAAGTAGAATTCGTGACGCTCGCCATACTAAATAAACGGAATCCTTTGATACGCTTGGCTGCTCTAATAAAGCCACCGGCCATGCCGGCGAGAACGTATCAGCAATCTTAAACCCCTCATTTCTGCAAACATCGTACAATTCTGTTCCGGGAAAAGGGTAGAACATCGTTGAGGATAAGTCGAACACTTCGCTCTTTGCAACGAGCTTGATCGTGTCTAACATCAAGTCCACCGTTTCGTAAGGCGTACCAAACATAATAAAAGCTCTCGTCGCCAATCGATGTTTGTGACATAGTTTGAAGGCTGAGATGATTTCGTCGTCGGTCATCTCACGGTTCAAAACGCGTTTTCGATATTCCTCGTTTCCATGCTCCACTCCAAAGATGAGGAGAAAACATCCGGAATCTTTCAGCATGATTACGATTTCTTCGTTGAAGAGCGCAGGATGGATGCGAACTTGACACATGTACGGCTTTTTGACCTCCAGCTTGTATAGTCTGCAAAACTCTATCAACCATTTGCGATTGATGCTGATGTTGGTATCATCGATTCGAACATAATCTGTATTGGGATATTTAGTCAGGTGTTTTACAATCTGACCCACTGCCCGTCTCGGCGATACAAAACGTAAGGATTTGCTCTTGTCATAGTTTCTCATCAAACGAGTATTGCTACAGAAGGAGCAATCAAAAGGGCAGCCCCGAGAGAAGATGAAGGTGGCTATGGATGGACTATCTTTCTTATTATAATCGTAAAGCCTGTGATGATCGAAGATATCTCGATCAGGGTCGGGCAACTGATCAAGATCTTCAATCAACTTCAAGGGATTTTTCATGATCCCCTCCCCTTTTTTGAAAAGAAAATCTTCTGTGGCTGTCACATCCTGTTGATCCTCAAGCTTAGAACAAAGCTCACCGAGAGAGAGTTCCCCCTCGCCGTAGCAGACCGCATCGATGGCAGGCACGCTGATGGCATGTTCTGGGTCCATTCGTGAGTGAATTCCACCGCAGATGATCATGGCACCCTTAATTTCTCTTGCCCACTGGGCCCACTCCTCAACGTATTTAAACATCGGGGTTGTTGCTGAAAAGCCAATAATTTGGGGTGAGAATTCCTTGAGGCGTTGAATAAACTGCGCTTTATCTATGGGCCAGGTAATATGCATAAACATCACCTCGTGCCCAGCTTTCTTGAGGGAAGCGCTTAGCGATGCAACACCCGTATAATAACATCCACCTACATTCCAAGCAGGGAAATCAGGATAAATCAATGCCACTTTCATCTAAATTCCTTATTTTGGTACCAAACCCATTTTGATGCAGCCTGCTCCAGCATCGTGATCACTCTGTGATCTTATTAAGGATGCTGGATCGCTTTCGGCCTACCCTTCCTGCGTTAGACATTGGCACAAGGAGTGCTCTTCTGCCAATATTTGCTCAATTTGTTTTGCGTCGTTGAGGACTTGTTTCTTGTGCCACATCAGCTCGCCAACTTTAAGCCCAGCTGCGTGCAAATCGACCAGGGGCTTTGGTCCCAGATAATCAGTGGCTAGGCTCATATACCCAGGAGCCGCAAACCTATCGGGGTAGCAACGAAGGCCAACCGCTCCGAGGGAATATCGATCGACGCCACCACAAATATGCGCTACAGCCAGTGCGGGGTTTATGGCATGAAGTTCCTCCGCGCTGATGTCTCCCCTCGGGCCGATAAACATTTTTCGGTTCCGATGTTCGACAATAACGATTGCATCCGCGATTTGAAGCGCTTCCTGAATCCTCTCTGTTTTCAACACTCCTTCCAATCCAGGGTCAGCAACTATGACTCTTGCTCCCTCGGACTGCAAAGTAGCCGCGGTTATCCTGCAGAACTCCCCACTCCCGAGAATGACAATATTGCAACGGTACACTTCAATATCTAAAGCAAAAAGAAGTTTCAAAGCAAGAAGTCCGATATACCCAAAGGTTTGTAAGTCTGGATAATGTTCATTCGTCCCCAAAACTGGAATACCCAAGCGGCGACACTCACCCAGGTCCAGATCTTCTGGCCGGTATTCCCATGCTTCCCACATCATAGAAATAACAGAGGTTGGTTTGAGGCGGCGTAGAAAATTCGCGTCCAAGGGCCGAACAAAACCCAAGTTCGTCACGATATCGGCATCTTTAATCCGGGGATCATCTCGGGAACAGAAGACCTCAATCCGATCTGTGACTCCCCAGCAGTGAGCTAACTCCATGGTATCATCCCGCACCTTCGTTGCTGGGCCATAACAGGAATCCCGAGTAAGCGCATACACTCGCTCTGCTCCTGCAAGTGCCGCAATCAGTGGGGTAAGCGCATAGTAACCCGTTGCTGCTTCTGTAAGGATTCGTAACCCGTTTAAATCCAAAGAAAACGTCCTAATTGCATCGTTAATTAAACGATGGACTCGTAATAGATTCATGATCGATTGCCTATATGAATTTCCTTAGCCACCATTCAAAGCTGAGCAAGGACCAGATGAATAACCGTCGGTTTTGTTTCCCTGACAGATGGTCGTTCACGAGTGCCTGCACAGAAGCTTTTTCCAAATAATCATAAATTCGTGCTTTTCCATTAAAAAATAAATGACGGATGTAATTGATGCTTCCTCCTTTAAACCAAGAGGCGTCGGGTGCCGAAAAACCTTGTTTTTCAGCTTGAGTGATCTCCTTCGGTATATACCTTTCCATTGTCTTGCGAAGTATCAGTTTTCCGTCACGAGTTTTCTCAAAATATTTCTTTGTTTTCCATCCAGGTTCATTCTCATTGAGGCGGATCACGTCTGTGAGATTCCTAAGCTTTAGCCCCACTGGCACCTGCATGGCGAAATCCACTAAATCGTTATCTAAGAAAGGTACTCGTGATTCCAAACCGTGTGCCATGTTAAGCTTGTCCTCGACAACTAATAGGCCATGGAGAAAAGTTTTGGCTTCAAAATAAAGGGAATGGTTGATATAGTCCTCTGGCCTTTCGAAGGATGAGACGTGTTTTCTAAAAACATTGCGAAATATATCTCTGGTCCAGACATGTTTCACCTCATCCCATATAGGGGTAAATACTTCCTTGATGGTTTTGTTCGGAATAAGCCGCTGCCAGTAGACATAATATTTATCAATATACTGTTCAAAATTATCATTGACCACCGCTCTATAATAGCGCCATGGATAGCCTCCAAAAAGTTCATCTCCTCCGGTACCGGAAAGAATGACTTTCACAAATTTCGACGCCAATTGCGCAGTATAGAAGTTCGGGTAGCTCTGGCCAACACGGGGTTCCTCAAGATGCCAGGCGAGTTTAGGAAGAATTCTTTCCATATCCCCTGCTTTCAAGACCATATCATAGTGTTCCGTTCTGAAAAGGTAGGACATTAATTCAGCTTTCTCCCGCTCATCAAAGGCTAATTCTAATCCTGATGCGGAATGGAGGTCGAAACCGCACGTGAAGGTCTTGATGTAAGGAAGGTGAGCCGCTGCGATGCCGGTAATTGAACCTGTATCCATACCCCCGCTTAAATAGGAACCTATTTCCACATCACTCACCAATTGACGATTGACAGCCTGACGGAAAAGGTGATCAAGTTCCTCTACATATTCTTCTTCAGTCGCTGGCTGGTCAGGCTCCTTAAAATCAAAATCCCAATATTGGTGCAGTTCTAATGCATTTGTCAGATGGCCCAAGGACAATTTAGCCCAATGTCCAGCCGGGAAGATTTGAACCCCTCTTAAGAAGGTCTTATCAGTAAAGATATTCTGAAACGTGAAATACTCCAGCAATGCCTCGAGGTCCACCACCTTGGGAATCCCAGGATAAGCCAATATCCCTTTCTGCTCCGACGCAAACAAAAACGTCGGCCCGTAAAAGGTATAATATAGAGGCTTGATTCCATAGCGGTCACGTGCAACAAACAATTCCTGTCGCGTTCTGTCCCAAATTGCAAAAGCAAACATACCATTGAACCGATGAACACAATTTGTTCCCCATTGAACATAAGCTTGGAGAACAACCTCCGTATCGGTTCTAGACTTAAACTTATGTCCAAGGTTCTGTAATTCTGCTTTCAAATCTTGAAAATTGTAAATTTCACCATTGTAAGTGATCGCAAACTCCCTATTTTCTGTAATCATCGGCTGGTGTCCGGCGCGTGAAAGATCGATGATCGCAAGCCGACGATGTCCCAGTCCAACAAAACTGTCAACATAGAACCCCTCCGAATCGGGCCCTCTATGTTCAATCGCATCCGTCATTTTCCGGAGCGAGACGGGTAAAACAGGTTCACCATTTAAGTTAAAAATTCCTGCGATACCACACATAGAATTTAACCCAGCTCTTTGATTGCATTCACCACGTATTCATAATCTCCAGCCATCATGCGGTTATGAAGGGGGATGGCCATGCTGTACCGGTGACAATCATAGGCAGCGGGAAAATCGTCCGGCCGGAGATCAAAGCGACTCCTATAGAGCCCCAACATATGGACGGCATGCGTTCCCGGTCGAGTGCTAATTCCTTTAGCATGAAGAATTTCCATGATCTCATTTCGCGGCATCGGAGACCTACTCTCGTCGATATAGCAAACGTATGCCTGCCACCCATGTCGGTAACCGACCGGAACAAGAGGGGTGCGGAGCCACGGGACGTCAGCTAACTCTTGCGTGTAATAAATCGCCCACTTCCGACGTTCCTCAATAAAACTGTCCAGTTTTGAAAGCTGGACAATCCCCACCGCCCCTTGTAGGTCTGTCATACGATAATTGAATCCCAGTAGGTTGAAATCAGGCAGATGATAGGGTTGGAAGTCTTGGTTACGTTTTTCCTCCGAAATGCTGGCCCCGTGATTACGCAAGGAATTAACCTTTTGGGCAAGTTCTTCGTTGTTGGTCGTAACCATGCCCCCCTCTCCTGTTGTGATTGATTTTCGTGGGTGGAAGGAAAAAGCTGCTGCCAATCCCAAAGAACCGGCAGGCCGTCCTTTATACTCACTACCCGACGCACATGCAGCATCTTCTATGATGGCTATATCTGGAGCGGCTTCGGAAATAGCATCGATATCTGCGCAAAGACCGAAAAGATGGACCGGAAGGATAGCTTTCGTGCGCCTGCTGAGCTTCTTAGAAATTTGGGTGAAATCGATGTTAAAGGTGGTACGATCCACATCGACGAAAACAGGTATCGCTCCACAATAAAGGACGACATTGGCTGTTGATACCCACGTGAACGCTGGTACGATGACTTCGTCCCCTGGGCCTATACCCAATGCAGTCAAAATTAAGTGGAGGGCCGTTGTGCAGCTGGTGGCTGCCAAAGCATATTTTACTCCGTGCCGCTGAGCAAAAGCTTTTTCGAAAGCTTCAACTTTTGGCCCTTGAGTAAGCCAACCGGTCATGATGGGTTCCCTGAGAGCCTGCCATTCTTCCTCGCCCATGTCAGGATGAGAAATAAGGATATTCCGTTCGTTAATCATCTCTTAAACCCACCTCGTTCCGCCGGCGTGATACTTCATTTTTATGGTTTTTCCGCCATTCAATTAGCTTCTCCAAACCTTCCTTTAACCCCACCTGGGCCCTAAACCCAATCTCTGCCTCGGCTTTCTTGATACAGCCCACTCGGTTTTTCACAAACGTAGTCCCCTCAGGTTCGTATCGAATCTCCAAATTTGAGCCGGTGATTTTCAGAATCACCTCTGTCAGTTCTCTAACGGTCGTCTGGATACCTCGACCGACATTATAGCAGGTATCCGCGGTATCTCCTTTCATGGCACATAGATTAGCCCTCGCACAATCAGAAACATAGATAAAATCATATGCCTGTGACCCATCCCCATAAACGATTGGGGGAAGTCCCTTGTCGAGTCTATCCAGAATTTTCATGATGACAGCGATATAGGCCCCTCTATAGTCCTGCCGAGGACCGTAGACATTCATATATCTAAGACCAACGTAATTGAGACCATAGCGATGATAGAACGCCCGGCACATCTGTTCTCCCGCAATCTTGGTGGCGCCATAAAAGGTTTTGTTATTATAAGGATGTTGCTCTGTCATAGGAATCTCCACTGCATCTCCATAGACGGAGGCAGATGAGGAGTAAATCAATTTCTTAACCTTGTTATTCACACAGGCTTCCAGGACGTTGAATGTCCCTCTAACATTCACATCAAAAGCAGCGCGAGGATATTCATAACATTGTAGCAACCACAACGCAGCAAGGTGGATGATATAATCCACTCCTTTCACGGCGGAGTCCAGAATGTCTGTCTGACAGATATCTCCTCCGATTCCGTATATTCTCACCCGAGGGTCTTTTTGGGCTTCCTCTAAATTGGTCATCGTCCCCCGGCAGAAATTGTCATAGACAATAATTTCTTTCAGATCTTCATGAACCAATTCATCGACCACATGGGAACCAATAAAGCCTGCGCCACCAATCACCAACACTCGACTTCCTCTTATATCCATTGGTCCCTCAAAATATAACCTTTAAGAAGTTGAAATATTTGAAACCTGGACTCTTTCGATATCAATAAATTTTCCTAATTTTTCTCTTTTTCCATCCTGGCCTATAAGCGAAGTAATCAAAACAGCATCAGGGTTTAAAGTGGCGATCTGCTTAATTCCTTTTAACTCAAAGCCAAATGACTCTTTTTTATCAATCTTATCCTCATCTTCAACAATTCCTACCAGTTTAAGGTTTAAGCCCTGGAGGGTAACATAAGCGATTTCCATCTCATCGCTTACACCATAGAATACGATTCGTTCAGCCCCTTTTCTTTGCATTTCTAAAAGCCTTTCCCCGATGATGTCTTTTATTGTTGAATAGTGTTGTACTGTCCATGAAATCAGATGGAAGGTCAGTTTTGCCTTTTCTGCAAAACCCTTCGGAGTCAAGAAATATCCAATCTTGCGATGATCTTGGTTCATCATTCGAATCCAACCTCTCCGCACCATTCTTTTTAGACAAGCATTGGTTACTCCGAGCGCTATCCCAAACTTGTGAGACAATTGTCGCTGTGATATTATAGGATTTCTCTCCAATTCTTGAAGTAAATTTAACTCCCTTATTTCTTGAGGAGGTTTGAATAGGTCAAGGTTTGTCATGGTCAATCCGTCCCATGTAAATCACAGATGGTCGAAAATTGTCCAGCCAAAAACCAAATTTGTTCACCTGATGAACACTTCGCCCAAAAAAATTGTTCGTTAACTTGTAAAAGTACCTAAATTTGTTGAAAAATTGGACCAAACGACTCCTCAAATTAGATCCTTAGCTTAGAAAGAGCAATCACTATGCCAATCCTTTTAATACCTCTTCAATCTTAATCACCATCGATTCCCAGCTGAATCTCTCCCGCGCTATCTGAAGTCCTTTTTTTCCCATTCTCATTCTCTTTTGAAGGTCCTTGATTAGGTCATACAATGCCTTTTCGAGGCCTATCACATCTTCGGGTTCTATAAGACGCCCTGCCTCTTCCTCTTCAATAAACTCTAAACCTTCAATTCTTGAACTTATGACCGGCTTCCCACAGGCCATATACTCGAAGACCTTAATGGGTGAAACTCCAGTAATTCGATTCCTCCTTGAAATAAAAGGGGCGACACAAATATCTGCTATATTGATTAGAACAGGAATATCCTCATATTGAATCATCCCCGTGAAGATAAACTTCTTTTCATATTTGGAATCTGAAACTCTTTCCTCAAGAAAATCCCTTAGAAAACCTTCCCCTACGATAAGAAATTTCAAATTCTTATTATTGACTAAAAGCCGAAATGCACACTCGATGAGAATATTCACCCCTTGCCACAGCGCAAGATTACCGACGAAGGCTACCACAATATCTTCCTTTGTGATCCCCAGTTTATTTCTCCTGCTTCCAAGCAATGTTTCATCATAAATTGGGTGAAATTTTTTCGTATTCACTCCATTACCTATTACTTCCACCTTGTTGGGTTGGCAGTGAAAATACCGAGTCAAGTAAGCTGCAATCTGAGGGGTAACCGACACAATTCTGTCAGAATATTTTGCAGCTATTTTCTCAGCTTTTTGAATACCCGTGGCGAAAATCCAATTCAAGAGTGAATGTCTTTTTAACCGCTGCTCTTCACTGGCCAAGCCATTTATCTCAAATACCAGTTTTTTGTTGAAGAGGAGCCTGGGGATCAGGGCAATGATCACCGTATGGAAATCCCTGGCATAAATGAGATCGTAATATCGGAGGACCTTTATAAGGGTAAGAAAAAGTAGTACGGATGAAATAAAATATGACTTTTCTCTGATAGCAAAATATTTAAATAGAGGTAATTTATTAGGATGGATATTATAAAAATTATCGGCATTTTCAAGTTTGGTCCTTGCGCTTCCAATCAAGCCAATTTGATGACCGCGTTTCTTTAGGCCGTCGATTACTTCCTTAACATGGACTACGGATCCTTTATGAAGTGACAGGTTTTCTAAGGTAATATATAGAACTCTCATCGATCTTCCTTTAAGTGTTCATGATGTGAACATTTGATCCAAAAAAAATCAAAAGGAATTATACAATTCCTTCATCTTTTTCACATTTTCGTTCCAATGGGCTCTTTGTTCAACGATCTTTTGATTCTTCTCATAAGCTCCCCCTAGTAAGCTATGATTCCGAATTGCCATAATAATCTTCCTCGCCAACAAATTTTCATTTTCTTTAGGAACCAAAAATCCATTGTCACCATCTGCAATCCATTCTCGATTTGAAAGAATGTCCGTAACAATAGGGAATACACCAGAAGCCAATGCCTCAAGCAACGAAACAGACGTCCCATCGTACGGAGAGGTAGAAACATAAATATCTGCCTGACCTAATAGTTTAGGCATATCTTTATGTGGTACCCGACCTAAGAACTCAACAGAAGCTCCTAAATCCAAATTCTCGACTTCCCTTTCTAAGTTTTCTTTCTCTGATCCATCTCCAGCAATCAAGAACTTTGTCTCTGGCTCTTCTTTCAGAACAATTGGAATGGCTCGAACTAATAAAGAAACATTGTAGATAGGTAAAAGGTTTCGATTGCTAAGGATGATGAACGGATGTTTGTTCAATTTAATTTTCCTATTCTTTCTCATTTCTAAGAAAGCTTCGTCGACACCCATTGGGATGACGGATATTTTCTCACCCATGATACCGAGTTGTTCTATCTGCTTCTTCTGCACTTCCGAAACGCAGTTAAGGTGGATTGCATTCTTAGATACATAAATAAAACATTTTCTTATCAATCCAGGCCTTTCTAAAGCCATTCTGAGGTCGGAACCATGGATGGTAACAATTAATGGCTTTCTTAGAAGAGCCCCAACACAAACACCGATTAGACCTGTTGGAATTGCCCAATGGGCATG
>Ga0299912_10001873_pt1 | contig 17078 bp, 18 predicted proteins | sample RVTome_2_FD_207667 | JGI IMG/M metagenome (GOLD analysis project Ga0299912, IMG submission 207667) | Soil microbial communities from uranium-contaminated site in the Upper Colorado River Basin, Wyoming, United States - RVT95D214 (version 2) ... | reverse complement strand
ACCAGGAGCAAGCTCCCGTGCTGCCGTTCGACTTGCATGTGTAAAGCATTCCGCCAGCGTTCAATCTGAGCCAGGATCAAACTCTTCAGTTCAATCACTGCATTTACTTCAATACTGCTTCGCTCAACTCAAAATGAATTAACTTCAATTCAAGTGTGAGCATTTATGCTAGTTGCCAGACCAGCCGAAACCAGTCCAACTACCGCAACAACACCCACACCTATCGGCTGTAAATTGTTAAAGATCAATCGATTAGCAACTTGACCCGCTTTTTGCGGTTCTCGCTGCGTTTCGAGAAGGTGCGCATTCTACAGAGCCAAAATGATCCGTCAACCGTTTCGGCAAATTAATTTTAAATAATTGTGACGCGCGCGAATTTGCGCTTGCCAACTTGCGCCACGACAGTCGCGCCAACAGGGACGCTCACGCCTTTGTCGGCCACACGTTCGCCGTCGAGCCGCACGCCGCCGCCAGCGATCTGGCGGATGGCATCCGAGGTGCTCGGCACCAAACCAGCCTGCTTCAACAGCTGCGGCACCAGCAAGGCGCCCTCGATGCCCGGCAGGCTGATTTCCGGCATCTCGTCCGGCAACACGCCCTTCTGGAAGCGTGCCTCGAATTCGGCCAGCGCCTGGTTCGCAGCGTCCACGCTGTGAAAGCGCGTGACGATCTCCTGGGCGAAGCCGACCTTGATGTTGCGTGGATTGGCGCCCTCGGCCACCTGCCGCTTCCAGCCCTCGATGGTCGCAAGCGGCTCGAACGACAGCAACTGGATGTAGCGCCACATCAAATCGTCCGAGATCGACATCAGCTTGCCGAAAATCTCCTGTGGCGGCTCGTTGATGCCGATGTAGTTGCCGAGCGACTTCGACATCTTGTTGATGCCGTCCGTGCCCTCCAGCAGCGGCATGGTCAGGATGCACTGCGGGGGCTGGCCATGATGCTTTTGCAGCTCGCGCCCCATCAGCAGGTTGAACTTCTGGTCGGTGCCGCCCAGTTCCACGTCCGCCTTCAGCTCCACCGAGTCGTATCCCTGGATCAGGGGGTACAAAAACTCATGGATCGCGATCGGCTGCTGGCTGCTGTAGCGCTTGTGGAAGTCGTCGCGCTCCAGCATGCGGGCCACGGTATGGGTGGCCGCCAGCCGGATCATGCCGGCCGAGCCCAGCTTTTCCATCCATTCCGAATTGAAGCGCACCTCGGTCAAGGCCGGGTCGAGGATCTTGAACACCTGCTCCTGATAGGTCTTGGCGTTTTCAGCCACCGCCTCCAGGGTCAGCGGCGGGCGGGTGGTGTTCTTGCCGGTAGGGTCGCCGATCATGCCGGTAAAGTCGCCCACCAGAAAGATGACGTGATGTCCCAGCGTCTGGAACTGGCGCAGTTTGTTCAGCAGCACGGTATGACCCAGATGCAGATCCGGCGCCGTCGGGTCGAATCCGGCCTTGATCCTCAACGGACGGCCCGTCTTCAGCTTCTCGATCAGCTCGGCCTCGACCAGCAGTTCGTCGGCTCCACGCTTGATTTCATGTAAGGCGTCCTGCATCAAATTCCTCTCTGCAACGGATCAAGTTTGCTCAAAACCGGCCGTTAAATACGAATGTCACTTTATCCAGCAGCACACAAGTAACTGTTTGGATTGGGAAAATCTCCGGGAAGCCATTTGTGGTAGACTCCCGGCTCGATTAAGGAAGGGAAACGGTCCATGCCGCTCACCAAACTGAGAATCTTAACCGATCGCATGACCGGAGCGGAACGCCGCTTTCGTCTGCGCACTCTGGTTGCAATCTCCAGCCTGCCGCTTTTTGGCGTCGTTGCGGCTTTCGGCCTGGCACCCGACACCAACGCCCTCGACATCACCCCGGAAATCATTACCGAGGCCATTGCCCTGCCGACGTTGACCGGCACCCGCAGTGTCGGCACATTTGAACGCGAAACCTTGGTTCAGTCGGGCGACACGCTGGCCAACGCGCTGTCGCGACTCAAGATCGACGATCTGGAAATCCAGCGTTTGCTGGCCACCGACGCAGTGCGCCAACTGGCGTCCAGCATCCGTGCAGGCAAGCGTATCCAGGCCACCACCACCCAGGACGGCCAGTTGCTGACCATCCAGTTCGAGCGCAACGATGCGCCCGCTTTGACGGTGCGCCGGCAAGGCGAAGGCTTTGTCGCCGAGGAAAGCAGCGAACTGCTGGAGTCGCGCGTGGTGATGCGCTCCGGCCGCATCCTTTCTTCGCTGTACGGTGCCACCGACAGCGCCGGCATTCCCGACAAGATTGCCGACAAGATGGCCGAAACCTTTTCCACCAGCCTGGACTTCCGTGAAGACCTGCGCCGCGGCGACACCTTCTCGGTCATTTACACGGTCAATTACCGCAATGGCGAACCGATTTCCGCCGGCAAGCTGCTGGCAGCCGAATACGTCAATGCCGGCAAGCCCTACCGTGCCGTCCTCTTCCGCGACCCCTTCGGGCGCGAAGACTATTACACGCCCGAAGGCGAGTCGCTGAAAAAGGGATTTCTGCGTTCCCCGCTCGAATTCTCCCGCGTCACCTCCAGCTTCAGCAACTCGCGCAAGCACCCCATTTACGGCTTCCACCGCGCCCATACCGGCGTCGACTTCGGCGCCCCCACCGGCACCCGGGTCAAGGCCACCGGCGACGCCACCGTTGTCTTCGCAGGGCGCAGAGGCGGCTATGGCAACCTCGTCATCCTGCGGCATCACAACGGATTCGAAACCTACTACGCCCACTTGAGCGCGTTTGCATCCGGGATCCGCACCGGCCGTCCGGTCACCCAGGGCCAGGTCATCGCCTATGTCGGCACGACCGGCGCCTCCACCGGCCCGCACCTGCACTATGAAGTGCGGATCGCCGGCCGGCCGCAGAACCCCATGGCCATCAGGCTGCCGGGATCGCCCCCCCTGGTCGCGGCACAGCGTGCTCGCTTCATGGAACAGACCTCAAACTGGTCCGGCAAGCTGGCCTTGTTGCGCGGCACCAATCTCGCCGCCCTCGATTGAGCGCAGTCCCCGCGCATGAGACCCCGCTCTCCCGTCAAGCAGAGCGCTACGTCGGTCTCATGTCCGGCACCAGCCTGGACGGAATCGACGCCGTTCTTGCTGAAATAGGCCCCTCGGGCCAACCCCAACTCCTCAAAACCCATTACCTGCCCTACCCGGACAGCCTGCGCGCGCAGCTGCTGTCGCTGCACAGCCCGCAGACCGACGAAATCCATCTTGCCGCCCTCGCCGCCAATGAACTGGCGCGCCTGTATGCCGAGGCGGTCAGTGCGTTGCTCGAGGGGATCGCCCCTGACAGCGTGCGCGCGATCGGCTGTCACGGCCAGACCTTGCGCCATCGACCCGCGAACGGCTACACGCTGCAAATCGGCAATGCCGCCCTGCTGGCCGAACTTGCCGGCATCACGGTCGTCGCCGACTTCCGCAGCCGCGACATCGCCGCAGGCGGCCAGGGCGCGCCGCTGGTGCCCGCCTTCCACGCCCACACGCTGCGACATCCCGGAATACACCGCGTCATCGCCAACATCGGCGGCATCGCCAACATCACCGATCTGCCGCAGGACGGCACGGTTCGCGGCTGGGATACCGGCCCCGGCAACATGCTGCTGGATGCCTGGGTCAAGCAGCACCGTGGCACGAATTACGACCGCGACGGCGTCTGGGCGGCCAGCGGAAGCGTCCATCCCGGCCTGCTGGCGGCGCTGACGAAGCACGCCTACCTGCAACAACCGCCGCCCAAGAGCGCCGGGCGCGAGCAGTTCAATCCGGGCTGGCTGGATGCGACGCTCGGCACGCTCGATGAAGCGCTCGACCCGGCCGACGTGCAGGCCACCCTGCTCGAATTCACCGCCATCAGCCTCGCCGATGCGGTGAAACGCGAATGCGGCGGCGCGCAGGAACTCTACGTTTGCGGCGGCGGCGCGCACAACGGCGCGCTGATGCGGCGCATCAGTGCACGCCTGCCCAACGTCCGTGTGGGAACCTCTGCTGCACTCGGCATCGATCCCGACTGGGTGGAAGCGCTTGCCTTTGCCTGGCTGGCGCGGCAGACGCTGCATCATGAACCGGGCAATCTGCCGGCCGTAACCGGCGCGCGAGGCGAACGCATCCTGGGCGCGATTTACCCGGCCTGACCCATCGGGCCGAGGGCGACCCTCCTGCCTGAAGGTGTGGCCCTGCGAGACCCCCAACAAAAAAGCGGCCGAAGCCGCGATGTCCCAATTGAAAAAGCGGCCAAGGCCGCGATGTCCTAATTGAAAAAGCGGCCAAGGCCGCTTTTTTGTTGGGGTAAGGAAGCGCTTACGCCGAGAACGACGAGCCGCAGCCACACGTGGTGGTGGCGTTCGGGTTCTTGATCACGAACTGCGCGCCTTCCAGGCCTTCCGAGTAGTCGATCTCGGCGCCCACCAGATACTGGAAACTCATCGAATCGACCAGTAGGGTGACGCCGTTTTTCACCAGCACGGTATCGTCGGCATTCTGCGCTTCGTCGAAGGTGAAGCCGTACTGAAAGCCGGAGCAGCCGCCGCCCGACACGAACACGCGCAGTTTCAGGTCGGGGTTGCCCTCTTCGTCGATCAGGCTTTTGACTTTGCTGGCCGCGCTATCGGAAAAGATCAGCGGGGACTCCATTTCGGTTGCTGCATTCATGGTAATGCTCCTTAAAAAACGTGTGGGGTGATTATCCGCATCACCCGGCTTGCGTCAAGCAAAGACCCTGTTCTGGCTGCGGAGTTCCGCCCCCTGCTAGTGTCGTGAATCAGAAGTAGCGGAACAAAATAAAACGGATGGATTTTTTCGCATGGCAAGGCGCGAGGAGGCGATATAGCTGGCTCTATGGCAACGACGAGCAACGTCGCCATGCGGAAAAAGACGCTGTTTTATGTTTCGATATTTCTGATTCACGACACTAGGGCAGCATGCCCACATCGTTCAACGCGGTGTCTTCTGGCAGATCGAACAGGATATTCATGTTCTGCACCGCCTGCCCGGCTGCGCCCTTGACCAGGTTGTCGATCACCGACAGCACCACCACCGTGTCGCCGCCCTGCGGCCGGTGCACGGCGATGCGGCAGACGTTGGCGCCGCGCACCGAGCGGGTTTCCGGATGGCTTCCAGCGGGCATCACGTCAACAAAGGCCTCGCCCGCGTAGCGCTTTTCGAAGATCGCCTGCAGGTCGATGTCGGCGCTCACTTTCGCGTACAACGTCGCGTGGATACCGCGGATCAGCGGCGTCAGGTGCGGGACGAAGGTGAAGTCCACCGGCTTGCCGGCGAAGCTGTCCAGCCCCTGCTTGATTTCCGGCCAGTGGCGATGGCCGCCCACGGCATAGGCCTTGAAGTTGTCCGCTGCCTCGGCAAACAGAATGTGGGTTTCCGGCTTGCGCCCGGCGCCCGACACGCCCGACTTGGCGTCCGCCACAAGGAAACCGGTGTCGACCGCTCCGGACTCCAGCAGCGGCAGAAAGCCCAGCTGCACCGCCGTCGGGTAGCAGCCGGGGTTGGCAATCAGGCGCGCACCCTTGATGGCGGCCCGGTTGATTTCGGGCAGGCCGTACACCGCCTCGGCCACCAGATCGGGGCAGGCATGCTCCATCTTGTACCACTTCTCCCACACCGCAATGTCCTTGATGCGGAAGTCGGCCGCGAGATCGATCACCTTGACGCCGGCGTCGAGCAAAGCGCGCGTCTGCTGCATCGCCACGCCGTTGGGGGTGGCGAAAAACACCACGTCGCAATTCTCCAGCCCGGCTTCTTCCGGGGTGGAAAACGCCAGCTTCACCCGTCCGCGCAGGTTGGGGAACATCTCCGCCACCGGCATCCCGGCTTCCTTGCGCGAGGTAATGGCCTTCAATTCCACCTGCGGATGGCGCGCCAGCAGGCGCAGCAATTCGACCCCGGTGTAACCCGTGCCGCCGACGATACCGACTTTGATCATGCTGGATTTCCTTGCAAAGAATGGGTGTTATTGTAAGACACACCCGAGGACAGGCGCATGGCGCTTCAATCTAGTCGTCATGCCGGACTTGATCCGGCATCCAGTTGCTTGATTTGACTGGATTCCGGCTTTCGCCGGAATGACTGCTGTGAAAGCGCCCATGAAAAAAGCCGCCCGGTAACGGACGGCTTTTTTCTGCAACAAGCGATTAGCGCTTGGAGAACTGCTTGCGGCGACGCGCCTTGTGGAAGCCGACTTTTTTCCGTTCGACTTCGCGTGCATCGCGGGTCACCAGGCCAGCCGCCTTCAGCACGGGCTTCATCTCGGGCGAAAATTCGATCAGCGCGCGGGTAATGCCGTGGCGCACTGCACCGGCCTGGCCGGATTCACCGCCGCCTGCCACGTTGACCATGATGTCGAACGTGTTCAGGTTATCGGTCAGCACCAGCGGCTGGCGCACGATCATGCGGCCGGTTTCACGCGAGAAATAGTCGTCGACCGGCTTGTCGTTGACGACGATCTTGCCGCTGCCGGCCTTGATGAACACGCGCGCAACCGATTCCTTGCGACGACCCGTACCGTAGTTGTAGTTACCGATCATGACGAAGCCTTAACGTTAATTTCGAGGGGCTTGGGCTGTTGAGCCTCGTGCGGATGGTCCGCGCCCGCGTAGATTTTCATTTTCTTGATCATGGCGTAGCCGAGCGGACCCTTGGGCAGCATGCCCTTGACCGCCTTTTCCAGCGCACGGCCGGGGAAACGCTCCTGCATCTTGTCGAAGTTCGTTTCGTAGAGGCCGCCGGGGTAACCCGAGTGGCGAAAATACTTCTTGTCGAGGCCCTTGTTGCCGGTCACGACCATCTTGCTGGCGTTGACCACCACGATGTAATCGCCCGTATCGACGTGGGGCGTGAACTCCGGCTTATGCTTGCCGCGCAGACGGTGGGCAATCTCGGAAGCCAGGCGGCCCAGAATTTTTTTATCAGCATCAACAACGAACCAGTCGCGTTGAACTTCATGCGTTTTTGCGGAAAAGGTTTTCATGACCCACCTCTACACAGAGGACAATCTCGGAAAGCCGAGCATTTTAACTGCGCCCCCCGGACAAAGTCAAACACTGCTTACGAAATCCCCATCGCCCTGGCATACAATCCCCGCCATGACCGCCTGGCTTGCCACAAACCTGATCGCCGCCGCCCTGTTGCCCCCCCTTCTACTGGTGATTCTGCTGGCCGCCGGCTTGATCCTTCTGCGCCGCCGGCCTCGGCTGGCGAGGCTGCTGATCCTGCTGGCCACCGTCGCGCTGTATGCCCTGTCCACCCCCTGGGTCGGCGGCCTGCTGCTGAAAAGCCTGGAAATCAGCGCCCCGGTCAGCCCGGCTGAATTGAAAACCGCCGACGCCATCGTCGTCCTCGGCGGCGGACGGCGACTCGACGAAGCCGAATACGGCGGCGACACCCTCAACAGCTTCAGCCTGGAACGCCTGCGCTACGCCGCCTTCCTGCACCGCGCCAGCGGCCTGCCCATCCTGGTCGCGGGCGGCAAGCCCGACGACGGCACGCTCGCCGAGGGCCGCATCATGCAGCAGGTCCTGCAAAGCGAATACGGCATGTCCCCCGCCTGGGTCGAGGATGCCTCGCTCACCACCTGGGACAACGCCCGCCTGTCCGCCCCGCTGCTCGAACAGGCCGGCGTCCGGCGCATCGCGCTGATCACCCACGCCTGGCACCTGCGCCGCGCCGCGCCGCTGTTCGAAGCCCATGGGCTCATCGTCGTCCCCGCCGGCATCCAGTTTGCCAGCACCCGCGTGGACGCCCTATTCGACGTGCTGCCCACGCCCAACGGTCTGCGCGACAGCAGCTATGCCCTGCACGAATGGCTGGGCATTTTGTGGTACAAACTCCGCTCGTTTTTTGCTGAAGGAACCCCATGAAAGCCCGCGTCAAACTCATCGAAGGCGTCAGCTTCGTCGGCCAGAGCGAGTCCGGCCACAGCGTCGTCATGGACGGCGCCCCCGAATCCGGCGGCAAGAACCTGGGCGTGCGCCCGATGGAAATGCTGCTGATGGGCTTGGGCGGGTGTTCCGCGTTCGACGTCGTCCTGATCCTGCGCAAGGGCCGCCAGCAGGTCACCGACTGCGTCGCCGACCTTTCCGCCACGCGCGCGGACAGCGACCCCAAAGTGTTCACCCAGATCCACGTCCACTTCACCATCACCGGCAAGGGGCTCGACCCCAAGCGGGTGGAGCAGGCGGTCAAGCTTTCAGCGGAAAAATACTGCTCGGCCAGTATCATGCTCGGCAAGACGGCCGAGATCACGCACGATTTCGAGGTGGTGGAAGGCTGAATGAAAATGGGCGCCCGAGGCGCCCGCTTGGTTGCTGTCAAAGCCGCGCCCGGGCCGCCGCCCGGTTGCAGGCCACAGGTCTCCGCTCCCGCCAGCAAGCCATCAACTGCCACGCCTGGCAAGCGCGTCGGCCAAATCCATGCGCCTTGCCTCAGGCCTCAACGATATACCTCGCGGAGGTTTCCGATCCGCAGCACTCGGACGACAATGCGACGATCCTGGATGTCGCAGATGATTCGCCAATCGCCCACGCGGTATTTCCAATAATTTCCCAGCTTCGCCCCCGATAGCGCTTCGCCGATCTCTCTCGGGTTGTCCAGCGTCGCGACCCGCGTTTTCAAAAAACCGACCAGGCGTTGCTGAACCGGGCGATCCAGTTTTTTCAGGTCCTTGATGGCATCCGGGTCGAACTCGATCTCAAAGGCCAAGCTCGCGCTCCACGTCCGCGAGAGGAATCGTGTTCCGGTTCATGCGCGCACGCGCTTCCGCCAAGTAGTAGTCCTCAAGATCGTCGATGTACTCCAGGATGGCCTCGCGGGCAAGCGTGGATTTGGCGCGACCCGTCTCCTGCGCCAGCGCGTTCAGACGGGCTTCGATCGATTCGGGCAAGCGGATAGCCAACATGCTATATCTCCAATGGACCACAAATGTCATACAAGTATAACCAATTCGGCGTGGGTCGCCATTTTCGCAGGCGGCCAAGCTTTCGGCGGAAAAATACTGCTCGGCAAGACGGCCGAGATCACGCACGAATTCAAGGTAGTCGAAGGCTGAAATTAAAACGGGCGCCATAAGCGCCCGTTTCATTGGATGCGGAAAAAATTTCAAGCCGCGATTTGCTCAAAGGAGAATTGTGGAATATCCGCACGATCCCGCGCATGCTCAACCGTGATGCCGCAGACATTGCCCTCCGCATCCAAATCCAGCAGGGTGTTTTCATCCAGATCCCTGCTCTCGCTCACGGCAGTGGATTTGAACTCGATGTAAAGCGTATCGGTGTCCTGAAAGTATTTAATCTTCATGGCACAAATCTCCGATCAAAAAATGCGTTGTGTACGGTTTCACCGTCCGGCAACAGAATCACCCGCAGATATTTACCCTCTGCCTCGGCAACAGTGGCCCACCGTCTAATCCGGTCATCAGCCTGGACCACTTCTCGCAAACCCCGGGGTCACAAACCCCGAAACCCCGGGGTCACACAAACCCCGGGGTCAGGTCTAGCAACGATGCACTCACCCGCCCCGCCTGACAACCCTCCCCACCGTCGTGAAATGGATCCCGAAGTGCTCGGCAATCCGTTGGTAGGAATAAGCCCCTGTCGCATGAGCCGTCACGATAGCCGCATTTCTATTCTCCGCGGCCCGCTCAATCTCCCGCAAAGACGGGGGTGGCGGTCGACGTTGTGCAGCAGGAATCTGGACATCATCCCGCGTATCGGCCTGCATTTCGGCCTGCATCCGCCGCACAAATTGCTCATCGCCCAGAAACACCTGCCCTTGCAGCTTGGCCCAAGGCGAAACAGCCTTGACGCCCTCCACCACAAACTGCGTGTAACGCGTTTGTGCCAAAGCGCGCTGCCCGGCAAACGGGGCCAGCACGCCATCCACCGCCAACCAGGGCGCACAAAGCTCAAGCCCAGCGCTTGCACGGTAACTGCTCCAGGGCCAGTCCGCCGGATCGCCCACCATGCCCGCGCGCACCGGGTTCAGCACAACATAGCGCGCCAACTCCAGCAGGTAAGCATCACTGTCGACCAAAATGGCCTTGAAGCGACCTTGAAACAGGTGGCCCACGCGTTGGTGCCGTCGATTGCTGGCCTGCGTATAAACGCCGTTAAGCTGGCGCATCCCCTTGGACAGATTCCCGTCCGGTGTCTGAATCAGCAGGTGGTAGTGGTTATCCATCAGACACCAGGCATGGCACACCCAGTTGAACCGGTTGACCACCTGCTCCAGCGTCGAGAGAAACATCCGCCGATCCTGGTCGTCATCGAAAACAGCTTCGCGTCGGCCACCGCGCGCGGTGACGTGGTAAAGCGCATCGGGAAACTCTATGCGAACAGGGCGGGACATGAGGGGGGCAATAGCAGAGCAGGCGCCGCCTATCTGACCCAGCTTTGGTGCGAAGCGTGGCAATTCAATCGAAGTAAGCTCTTCTCACAAATCCATCAGGCATTGGTAATACAGATCCAGCCGCATTGCCGCCTCACTCTGGTTTAGAAACCGATAGATGCGGTCGTTGTGATCAAGCATCCGTTCCACCCGGCTGATTACCGACAGAACATCCGCATCACCGATCTTGCCTTTGTGCGCTGCCAGTAGCCACAAGTAAAGCTGGATCAGGGCGTAGGGATAGACGCAAAACAGGAACGTGGCAATAAAATTGCCCTCGATCGGCACGGCAGGAAAACCACTATTTATGAATTTAACCAGTAGGTATTTCTCCCCATAAAGTCGATTCGGCTCACTTAGCTCGAAAACAGCCTTGTCCCGATACCCCATGATTTCCTTATACAGGGCCTCGTAATCCGCATCACTCTGCGCAGACTTGGCACGCTGAGCGACTTCACTCCGTTGAATCGCCGGATCGACGTAGGGCTCCGCATCTGCCTCTAACAGAATCGAAAAAACCAAGCGCCAGAAGCGCCCGCCCACCAATGCCTGGGGCTTGATGCTCCCCGACTTGAATTTCTGGTTGAGGTCGTAAAGCTGCTGTTTGGGCTTGGCACAAAGCCCTTGGACCCCACGCAAGTCAACCCTGCTCTGCTGTGACTTAAGCGCCAACTGGACCAAAACTCCCGCAATGACGGTAATACGTACTGCCAGAGGGAAGCGCCGCTCTGAAATGACCTGTTTCACAAAGTCCTCAAGCATTTGGCCAACTTGGGCAACAAAATCAACGCTCATGGGGGCAGTCTGCACAACATCGGCACTGGCATGAAACTGATTACCCGTTTCGGCAGCCAGTACAAGACGAACCATTTCCGGGCACGACAATTTTGCCGATTCCAGCTTTCTTGCGCCGGATTGGCGGGTAATACGCGGATATTCCCTGCAGGTAGGTGCCAACAGATCTTCAGACTGTTTGTGAATGCTGCAGAGCCCATTTTCGGCCAGCATGACGCATTTCCGATCCGCGCCCTTTCGCATCACAACGCTTTCCTGGCCCGAAAAATCTTTCCTCTCAATTGCGGCCAGCAGTCTTTCCTTGAATGGGCTTGGCTCCAGCGCCTCCCACGTTGCCAACATCTCTGCTTCCACATCAATTTTCCACCCTTGGCAACAGGTAAAAGAACAATCGCTACCTGTGCAGCGGAATGAATCAAGTGCTTTTAATCGAAATAATTGCATCGTCGAAGGCCATAAGATCACAAATGGTTAAATACAGAATTTAAGTTTGGCGCCCTTCAATTTTAAGAAGGGAATACGGCAACGCTAGGGGTCAGCCTGACCCGCCCTGGTTTTCGGGCCATTCATTCCTAGAGAATGGCCGCCAACGGATTGCCGACTTCGAAGTCGTGTGCGCCGACACCGCAAGGTCTTCACCAAAGCCCGCGTCCACACCACCGTCACCGGCAAGGCACTCGACCCCAAGCGCCTCGAACTGGACTGTCCCGTGTTCAGTAGGCATTCCGGGCCTATGATTAGTTTCCATTCAAGTCGCACCACTTGCCCCACATCTCCCTGAAGGCGGCTTCAAGGTTGCGCGCAAAGCGTGGCGCATCACAGATGGGCGAGTCGAGCAGGCGCTGGCGCAGGCCGGCACGCACGTCGGCCAGGGTGCGCAGATCGCTGGCGCAAGCGACTGCCCTGGCAACATAGTCACCCTCGTCCGCCGCGATCCACTCGGGCATCCCCATCGCATGCAGGATGCTTTCGCCCATGTGCGCCACGAGCCGGTCCCCTTTCAGGGCAAGCAGGGGCACGCCCATCCACAGGCCTTCGACGCTGGTGGTCGTACCGTTGTAGGGGAAGGGATCGAGCGCAATGTCCACCCTATTGTAGGTCTCCATGTGTTCCTGCCACGTAAGCTTGCCGATCAAATCCAGTAGATCGGCCTCGATGCCACGTTCGGCAAAACGGCTGCGCATGTGCGACGCAATGTCGGCATCGTCGTAGGGCTTGTTTTGCAGCAGCAGGCGGCTACCCGGCACGGCATGGAGAATCCTTGCCCAGGTTTCGACTGCGGCATCGCTGACCTTCTCCGACTTGTTCAGGCAGCCGAAGGTGACAAAACCATTCTGCATGGCCGGCAGGATGCCGACCTCGACCGGCATATCCGGCGGTGTGAAACACAGGGCCGTATCGGGCAGGCGCCAGGGTTTTTCGACATAGAGCGCCTCCTCCGATTCTGGGAACATCCGGCTGTCGCCCAATAGGTAGTCGATGGCCGACAAACCTGTCGTGTCCGGATAGCCGAGGTAGCTCACCTGAACCGGCGCGGGCTTGCGGGCGAACATTAGCAGACGGTTGCCGTCGGTATGCCCCGACAGGTCCACCAGCACATCGATGCCATCGGCCCGGACCTGCGCGGCGAGTTCATCGTCGTTCAAGCCCTTGCACGCACACCAACCCTTGAACATCGGCTTGATGCGATCGGTCAGATCGTCGTTCAGATATTGGTTGGCGTAGGCATACAACTCGAGCCCGGTACCCGTCAGGCCGGCCAGCAGGTCAGCCATGAAATATCCCACCGGGTGGCTCCGGAAATCGCCCGAGACGAATCCCACCCGCAAGGTCCGTTCAGGATCCGGCACATCGGCTTGCGGTTCCCTGCAGGATTTCAGCGGCGTCTCGAAGTGTGCGCCAAAGGCACGGTGACGCGCAGCGATGTCCTCGGCAGCCAAGTTGGAGTGGTAATGCAGACTAAAGAGAAGATAAGACTGGCAAGAAATCGATTCCGGATCTATTTCAACGGCTTTTTCCAGGTAAGACAGGCCCTCGACAACCCGGCCACCGATGATCAACTCACCGCCCAGACCATTGCACGCTTGCGCGTTCGAGGCATCCAGATCTAAGGCTTGCCGAAAGCGGGCCAATGCCCGCGTATGTTCACCCTCCTCCTTCAATTCGGCGCCTAAACCGGCATAGGCTTCGGCCCGTTCGGGCTCAAGTTCGATGACTTTTTCCCAGCATGCACGTGCTGCCTTGAACTGGTGCAGTTCATGCAGAACATATCCCCACCTCACGAAAGCAGACACAAAGTCGGGCTTGAGCACGATGGCCTGCTTGAATTGCTGAGCCGCCTCGCCGTAGCGTCCTCGCTCAGTAAGCGCCATGCCCAGGCCCAGGTAGGGTTCCGCATAATTCGCACGCAAGGCGATCGCCTGCCGAAAATGCCGGGCCGCCTCATCGGAGCAGCCCAGCGCCAGCAAGACATTGCCCAGACCATTGTGCGCCTCGGCAAACCCCGGCCGCAAAGCCAGGGCGCGCTCGAAACAGGGCCTGGCGGCCTCATGGCGCTTGGTCTCATTCAGCGTGCTGCCGAGATTGAGGTGTGCCTCGGCGAGATCGGGATTCAGCGCAATGGCCCGCTCGAAGCACGGCACCGCCTCGGCATGCCGGCCCAGCTGCACCAGGGCCAGGCCGAGGTAGAAAGGCCCCTCGGCCACGGCCGGCGCCAGGGCGATCACGCGCTCAAAATGCGCCAGCGCCGCCTCGGCGCGGCCGCTCTCGACGTAGGCCCGGGCCAGGTTGAAGTGCGCCTCGGCATGATCGGGCGCCATTTCGAGAAGCTTTTCCAGGGCGGCCATGCCGCCCTCGAGGTCGCCGCGCTGCAGGCATGCCAGGCCCCGGTTGTAGCGCGCCACCAGGTTGCCCGGCTCCTTGTCGAGGATGCGGGCGTAGCACGCGTCAGCCTCGAGCAGACGGCCCTGCTGGTGCAAGGCGATGGCTTGGGCGAGCGGGATGGCATGAACAGACGGTGCAGGCATTTCAAGGCAGGGAGCGGAAGCAAGCCGACATTATCCGCAGGACGCCGCACCCAGGCAAAAATCAGGGCAAAAAAAAACGGGCTCCCGAAGGAGCCCGTTCAATACCGCTAATTCGACCGGAGTCGGATTAGAAGCTGTGAACCATACCCAGGCTGAAGCCGTCAACCGCTTCGCCCGTCGCGCCGGAACCTTGGGAGACAGATGCGCCTTGGCCCAGACCCCAAACGCCAGAGGAGTCGTTGTCCTGCTTGGCATAGGTCAGCTGGACCTTGGTGCGCTTGCTCATGGTGTAATCCAGACCCAGAGCCCACATGTCGGTGCCGGTGTTGGCCGCGCCATTGAGATCATCCGCGGTGGCGTAGGAAGCCTTGAACGTCATCGCGCCCATGGTGTAGGCGCCGTTCAGGCCCCAGGTGTCATGCTCAATAACTCCGAGGGCGCCATCGCCATCCATGCTCTCGTAAACTGCGCCGAACTTGAAGTTGCCGAAGGTGTAGCCGGCGCCGATTTTCCAGGCGTCACGGTCAAGCGTACCTTCGGTCAGGCAGGTCGCGCCGGCCATACACGTGGCGGTGCTGCCCACGCTGTTGTGCTTCTCGTAGGCGGCGGTCGCGAACAGCGGGCCGTTTTTGTAGGTGCCGGACAGCGAGTAGGCGCTGGAGCGGTCACTACCAACAGCTTCAACACCTTCGAGACCCATCACATAAGCAGCCTTGACATCAAAGCCGCCGAAGTTGGGGGACAGGTAAGCAATGGTGTTGCCGGTACGCAGGTCGAACAGGGTGGAGTTGCTGGTTGCACCTGCCGAGCCGAAGATGCCGTTGTAGTCACCCAGGGTGCCGACGAAGATATCGAGCGGGCCGGTGGACAGCTTGTAGGGGGTGTCGTGCGTGCCGGCAATGACGGTACCGAAGCCACCGGCCAGGCCGATGAAGGTGTTGCGGGTGCCGAAGATGTTGTTTTCGGCGCCTGTGTTAGCTTTCGAAGTTGCGGCGTTACCGGTCATTTCGATGTTGGATTCGATCTGCCACACGGCCTTCATGCCGCTGCCCAGGTCTTCGGAACCCTTGAAACCGATGAACGAGTTGTTGTTGGTGACCATGCGGTTGTAGTCGTCAATGCCGTTGTCCACATTCTCAACGGACAGGTTGATCTGGCCGTAGACGTCGACGTTGGCGGTGGCGGCGAATGCCGGTGCAGCGAATGCGGAGGCAATTGCCACTGCGAGGATTTTCTTCATCATCTGTTATCTCCTAATGGATATGGAATAAAGCTCGTTACAAGCTCTGCAGAGCCGTCCCGCACGGACATGTGCTTTGGTGGACACAGTCGATTATCCAGAATGAACGTGACCCGACAAGCAAAGCTGTTGTATTTTTTGCTGCGCAGGGCAAAAAGTGTTGTTTTGTTGCACAAGAGCAACAGATGGCACGGGCGAAGCGGCCTGGACACACAGCAACCCAATCCCTACGGATGGTGGCTCGATGCCATTAGGATAGGCCGGACATCACTACAATACCAACCATCCATTTCCAATCCATCAGGAGAACCCCATGCGCTGGGAACACGGACGACGCAGCGACAACATCGAGGACCGGCGCGGGATGCGGGTGGGCGGCGGCATCGGGGCGATCGTGCTGGCGCTGGTGGCGATGTATTTCGGGGTGGACCCGTCGGTGGTGTTGAATCAGGTGGGCAATCAAGCGCCGACCCAGGAAGAACAGCAGGCCACGTTCAGACCGGAAGAGGAAAAGCTGAAGGAGTTCATGTCGGTGGTGCTGGCGGATACGGAAGACGTGTGGGGGGCGCTGTTCCAGGGCTCGGGCCGGGCCTACCAGCCGCCGAAGCTGGTGCTGTTTTCCGGCGCGGTGGAGTCGGCGTGCGGGTTTGCCGAGGCGGCGATGGGGCCGTTCTACTGCCCGGCCGACCAGAAGCTGTATCTGGACATGCCGTTTTTCAACGATCTGGCGCAGCGCCACGATGCGCCGGGCGACTTTGCGCAGGCCTATGTGGTGGCGCACGAGGTCGGCCACCATGTGCAGACGCTATTGGGCATATCCGAAAAGGTCCATGCGGTGCGCGAGAAGGCTGGTGAGGCCGAGGGCAACGCCATGCAGGTGAAGATGGAACTGCAGGCCGACTGCTTTGCCGGGGTGTGGGCACACCACGCCAATCAGGCGCGGCAGATTCTGGAACCGGGCGACACCGAGGAAGCGCTGGCGGCGGCGGCCGGGGTGGGCGACGACCGCCTGCAGCAGCAGGCGCGCGGGGTTGTGGTGCCGGAATCCTTCACCCACGGTTCGTCGGAACAGCGCATGCGCTGGTTCAGCCGCGGCATGCAAAGCGGCGACCCGGGGCAATGCGACACCTTCAAGGCGGCGCGTCTGTAAGCTTAGATCGGCACCTGAACCTGCTGCGCACGCTGGCGAACCGCCTTGAGCAGATTCAGCAAGAATGGTGTGGCATGGAGTGCCTGCTGAATGGCCTGCGCAAAGGAGGCCATTTCCTGGAAATATTCATGCACCAGCCGATTGCGCAGCTTGCGCCAGGCCAGCCAGTCCAGCGCGTTTTCGAGGATGCCCAGGCGTTCGGCCCGGTTCAGGTTATCCAGTAGCGGGCCAGGAACTTCACCCAGCAACAAAAGCAGACGAGGAACCAACTTTTCGCCCAAGTGGTCCTGCAAACGGCCAAAGCGGGCCGCAAACGCCTCGATGCTGATGGCAAGGCTGGCGTCCGGTGCTAGCCCGGATGTTTCATAAATTGACGCGCGCCCTCGCTGGTCTTTTGTTTCGTATGGAAACTTTGTTCAGTCGGGCGTATGAATGACTACGCCGCTCCTTCAC
>Ga0299912_10001872_pt1 | contig 17083 bp, 19 predicted proteins | sample RVTome_2_FD_207667 | JGI IMG/M metagenome (GOLD analysis project Ga0299912, IMG submission 207667) | Soil microbial communities from uranium-contaminated site in the Upper Colorado River Basin, Wyoming, United States - RVT95D214 (version 2) ... | reverse complement strand
GATTCTCTCAACAGTGGAGAACAGGGCCGACAGGATAACCCGCATCCTCGTGGAGCTCTCCGAGAGCCGGGGCGTGCCCTACTCCACCCTCAAGTTCAACGCCAAGGTGTTGAAGGAGCTGGGGCTTCTGGATTACGGGACGGCGGTTGACCCCGTGGACGTGAGGCTGACAGACTCGGGTAGGCTGGTCCTCAACATCCTGAGGGAGGGCGTGGAGATGGGTCTCGACGGCCCGGCGTGGGTCGCGGCGACGCTGGAGGCGCACAGCCATGACCTTTAAGTCCATTTTCTAGGCCGGGCGAGGCCGCTCCCGCGGCTACATGAACCGGGTGAGGGGCACGGGCTGGGGTCCGGGTTCGTCGAGCTCCACATCGAAGGGCATGAGGACGCTGCGCCCCGCCTCCCTGACCAGCTCCACGTACTTTTCGGCGTCCACCTTGCCGCCGTACCCGCCGGGCCTCACCCTCCTGAACCTGTTGCTGTGCCCCGCGTCAACGTAGACGTAGTTCACAGGGGTCCAGGCGTCCACCTTCATCCTCTGGAGCTCCAGGGCCTCCGCGGCGGCCACGTGCGGCAGCTTGGCCTTGTAGCCCGCGGGGCTCCTCCTGAGAACCGTGGTGGCCCAGAGCTCCTCCTCGGGCACCGTGCCCCTCCTCAAGCGCCTGCACGCCTCCTCTATGACGGCGACGGCCGCGTCCACGCCCAGCGTGCACACCTCCTCCACCGTGCCCCGGCCCAGGAGGGCCTCGATGGCCCGCCCCTGGACGCCGGCCACGTAAGGCGGCGTGTTGCTGCGCCTCAGCTCTATGCCCCTGTGGACGTAGCGGCCCTCCACGGTCCTGCCATAGTACCTGTTGGCCGCGCCTGTCCGCTCCTCCCCCTTCTGGGGTAGAAGCACCAGGTACCTGAACACCTTGTCCACGGCCATGGAGAGGCCCGTGTGGGCCGATATCTCGTCGGCCAGCGCCCTGTAGTCCTCGGGGGCCGCGCCGGGGCGCTTCAGGAAGAGGCTGTCGTTGTTGCCGTAGAGGGCCCTGTAGCCGCGGCGCTTGGCTACGTTCATGCTCTCCACCAGGGTCTCCCGGGCGACGCGGTTTATCTCCATGAATGTGTCGAAGTTGCCGAACCTGTTGGCCCAGCAGCCGCTGTACCCGTAGGTGCAGAACAGGACGGCCTTGAGGGCCTCCTGCCTGCCCTCGCACCAGGCCCACTCCTGTGAGCCCTCCTCCAGCGTCCTGCGCATGTGCTTGAAGTGTAGGCGCCTGTCCAGGGCCTCTCTCGTGAAGTCCACGACGAAGCCCTCGCCCGTCCGCTGCCTCACCGTCTCGTAGCTGATGTTGCGGGTCACCATGAGGCTGGGGAACATGCTCTCGAAGTCCAGGACGCCTACGTTCTCGTGGAGGCCCACGTCAGGCGTCAGTATGAGGCCGCCGTGGTCCAGGTGGGCCATCTCCCAGAGGGTCATGACGGGCTGGAAGTCGCCGGACCTGGGTATCAGTATGCCGCGGGTGCGGGCCTCGTAGCACTGCCTGCTCTCTATGGCGCGGCCTGAGCCCCAGTCCGCGGATGTCTGAGGGTCCTCCCTGTTGTACTGGACCCTCTCGGCCACCCCGGCGAGGCCCAGGGCATCGTATGTGTGGGGCTGCACGTGTACCCTGCCCTTCCAGAGGTGGGCCTCGTCGCCCTTGACCACGCCGAACCGGGGCAGCCCGTTGGCCCTGCAGTACCTCTGGGCGTCGGAGAGGTCCCGGGTGGTGCACACGATGATGTCCGGGTCCACCTCGTCTAGGGAGCCGAGGAGCTCCCCCACGGGCACCAGAGCGGGCGGCGCCTCGCCCCGGTCCTCGTCCTCCAGCACTCGGAGGGCCTCGCCGCTGCTCCACCTGATCTCGAAGCGTAGGACCCTGAGGGGCGGCGGCCTGGGGGCCAGGTCCAGGGGGTGGGACCTTATGGTCTTCACGCGGCCCCTTGAGCCCACCTCGGCCGTGAGCCTACCCATGGGTATGAGCCCCCTGTCGCAGAGGTAGCGCTGGGCGTGGCTCATGTCCACGTCGTAGACGGCCTCCACGAAGGGGCTGGCCTCCAGCCGGGAGACGACGCGTCGGTAAACCTCAGCGGCGTCCACTTGGACCCTGAGCACCGTCTTGAGCTCCATGCCCCTGAGGGAGGAGACGCGGCGCTCCAGTGTGACGTCCCTGAGGTCGTCCTTCTCCTCCAGCAGGTACCGGAGGTGCCCGGCCTCGACGCCCCTGGGCTCCAGGTACAGGTCCGGCCTGTAGGCGTCTATGAGCCTGACGCGGCCGCCCACCGTCTTAACCCAGAGCACCGCCCTGCAGCCGCTGACCTGGACCCCGAGGAGCCACCCCTCAACGGTCTTCACGCCCAAGCCCCTCCAGCCGGCGCTCCAGCTCCATGAGCCTCCTCCTGTTGTCCACGGCGGCCGTCAGCAGGAGCAGGTCCAGGGAGGAGAGGACCTCGGAGTTGATCATGGCCCCCATCTCGCTGGACCACACGTCCCAGAGGTCGCCGAAGGCCTCCTGCATCCGGTCGTCCTTCAGCGCGGCCCTGTACTTGGAGTCCAGCTGGCCCATGGCGTCCTGGAGCCTGCTCCTCATGGAGCCGTTCATCACCCGGCCCAGCTGAAACCCTCCTCGCGGTAGCTGACCCTCCTGCCGGCGAGGGCCGACTCGGGGTGCTTCACCAAGTGCGCCGACATGCGGCCGTCGCTGAGGTGCCTCAGGTACACGATGACCGTGGCCGCGTGCCTCAGGTAGACGCCCCCCTCAGGGAGAGGCACCGTGCCCCTCCCCGCAGGGCGACACGTCGCGGCCAGGGCGGCGCCCCCCTCGTAGCAGAGCTGCCTCAGCCTTGAAACGACGCCCGTGAACTCGGCGGGGTCCTCGAACCTGACGGCGTCCTCGCCGTAGAACAGCTTGGCCACCTGCTGGACCGCCACCAGGGCCATGTCGCCGGAGTCCCTCATTATCCCCTCAACAAGCTTGGGGACCCGCATGAACTGGCGCTCCGAGAAGGCGTACACCATGTGGATCCGGGTGAGCCCGTCGTCCACGTCCATGCCTGCCTCCACGAACAGGGATATGAGGTAGTCCAGGTCCACCACGGTGCGGGAGCGCCTGTAATTGCCGCAGAGGACGTATATGGTCTCCCGCTCAGGGCTCAGCCGGACGGCCTCGAAGATGAGCCTGTGGATGAACCCGTCCAGCGCGTCGTCCTCGCCCGGCCCGTAGAACAGGTAGAAGCCGCCCGGCTCCACGCCGCCTATGAGCGCGTCCAGGGAGCCGCTGCCCGTGGTGAGCCTCTCAGCCCCGCTGCGCCTCTCCATCACGGCCAGGGCCGTCTCGAAGGCGTCCGCGGGGCTCGGCCCAGGCGTGGAGGAGGGGCTCATGGCGAGTCAAACCAGCCTCGCCCCGTTTTTAAGGGGGCCGCAGCGCCGTGGAGGTGGGGGGACGGTGAAAATGGGGGCGCCGGGCCTCAACATTGAGCCGAAACGATGGTTCCACGGTGTTCTTTCTATACAACCTGCGCGAGCATAGAGTGTCATGAAACTTCAGAACGTTCCGACGACCAGAGAACACGTCCTGTTCCCCGAGGAGATTCAGCTGACCCGCATCTCCCATGATGAGGTCCCGTATAAGCGTGTCAAGGTCGACTTCAGGAAAGCCGTTCTGGACTCGTATAAGAGGGATAAGATGGGTATCCGGGGATCAGAGAACGCCCTCGAACCCTAAAAGGGGATGTGGGGACCCATTCTATACGGTAAACCGTCTACACTGATTCTTTAATGGGCTCGTCTTCCTGTGCACCGTTTGAGCCACTGAGATAGGCGTCTATGAGGCACACGGACTTCTCTATTCTCTGCTCCACCAGGGTCAGCATGTCCTCGGGCGGCTCGATGCCGTACCTTGCCACGTGGATGGCCATCTTTATGTTGTACAGGTTATAGCGAAGAGACTTCAGTGAGTCCAGCAGCTGAAACAGGAAGGAGTCCACCCTGCCGGTCTCCTCCGACACGTTTTTCTGAAGAAAATAGACGACCACGCTGAACCCGACGTAGCTCAGGACGAGGAGCCCGTGGCCCCAGACGGACATGGGGCTCATGTTCCTGGCCAACACGTCGATGATCGTCTTACCCTCGTAGAAAAAGAAGTAGTCCACCAGAACGTCCAGGGAGACGACCAGCAGGCCAACCAATAGCCCCGCTAACAGTATGAAATATGGGCTACGCCTAAAACTAACCATCTTGGCGTCAATGAGGATGAAGGCGATTTAAATTATATGTACGGTTGTATCATCAAAGTGTGTGTCACCGTGAACGACACACAGAGTAATATATCGTCTCTGAAGGAGGCTTCTAAGCAAAGATGGATTTAATATCATCAATAATAGAGATCTACTTCAAACTAATGGAATATGTAAACGTTAAAAATGTAAGTATATTGATAATAGTTATTATCATAGGGATAGAGTTAGTAGAGTTTTTTACGGGCTCAGAGGAAGAAGAAGGCTCAGAGAGCCACAAGAAGAGAACCGGTAAACAGGTTAAAAACAAGCTGATCAGAAAAGTGTTCGGCTTAGAGATCAAGAACAAGAAAATATTGGAGAGGATGGGCGTAAACGAGGCGCAGGCCGCGCATGGCTCACCCGAGGAAGCCGGTGGACGCAGCCAGAGACCAGTGGGTGAGCTTGAGAACCTTCTCCCTCCGCCGGGCGTGGAGGCTAGGGTAATAGGCTCGAAGACGTATACGGTCAGGACGGTGCTCGACGGCAACTACATTTACATGGAGAAGGTCGAGGAAAAGGGCGGGCATTGATGTACCCGTCTTCTATATCAATTTAACATAATCTACATATGGATAATGTCTGCTTCGGAACAGTGTGCAGGCTCCTGACAGCAGCTACATTAATATCGGCGTCTTACTGCGAATAAAGAAACTTTGCTTATTCTTTCTCCCATTCTTCCTAGGGTACCTGTACCTGCAAAACACGCTGAACATCAGTGAGCCGCTGGCGGTCTCCGTCGGCAGAAGCATGGAGCCCACGATCCACGAGGGGGACATTCTCGTGTTCAGGGGGGTGAGTGTCGAGGACGTGGAGGTCGGAGACGTCGTCCTGTTCATGACCCCGGACGAGATGCTGGACCTGCTGCCCCCACGCATAACTCACCGGGTCATCGGCATCAGGCAGGAAGCTGGTGAGACGTATTTCAGGACGAAGGGGGACAACGCGCCTCTCGACACCTACGAGATACCCGCTGATAACATAATAGGGATGAACGTCGCCGTCGTACCGTACCTGGGCATCCCGATCCTGTTCGCACAGTCGCCCCTGGGGATAGCCTCGATAGTCGCGCTGATGATCGTCTCGTTGAGGAGGGGCGTCTAACCTTGGACCTCATACGCATAGACGGGGCGGACCTGGACGATCTCAGGTACTTCGTCAGGTACGTCAACGAGAAGGGCATGAGGATCGAGGAGGTGAACGATGTCCTGTACTACCTCGGAGACAAGTACGATTTCGACCCCATGGAGTACAAGATCAACCTATTAACGGGCATCGTGGCGCCCAAGATACACAGCGTTAATTCTCCCGCGCCTCGGGAGGCGCCTGCGACGCCCCGACTTCCTGAACCCCCTAAGCCAGTTGAACGGGTCGAAGCTGTTAGCCAGCCAGAGAGCCCTGATTGCAAGAGAGTCGAGATCCAGGACAGCTCAGACGGTATAAGGACTTACAAGATATTCTTTGGCGGCGGAGCCGCGGAGGAACAGGAGCCGACCGCGGCAGAACCCGACGACTACACGGGCGAACTCGAAGAGTGGATCAACGGCAACAAACTGTCCTACCTAGAGGCCAGGAGGATGATCGCATCCCTCGAGTTAAAGAAGAGGATGGGTGAGCTCTACCCCCACCGGGAGAGGGCGCAGCCATCAGGTAAACTCTCGGAGTTCGAGGACTGGATAAGCCTCCGGAGGCTGAACTACTTCAAGGTAAGAATGATGATAGCGGAGCTGGGCCAGGAAGAGGAGAGGGAGAGGGCGGAGGCCACTGTAGCGAATTAAGCCATGACTGAGCAAACCGTGCCGGGTAGGCTGGCCGTAAAGATGGTGTTCGTGGCCTCGATCATACTTCTCTCCTTGTACATGGTAAACCTTCTACTGGGGGCGCTCGGCGAGGAGGCCCCCGGCGTCGACTTCGTCGTCTACAAGGCGTACTACAACTCCACTGAGGGCTCCGTGACGGCCTGGTTGGATCAGAACGGCACTATTCCGGCGTTCAACGTCCTCGTTTTCGTGGACTGGGGGACCGAGTGGACCTTCAGCAGGGTAAACCCTGAGGAGTTCGTGAAGATAAAGTACGAGAAACAGTTGAAGGCCTCGGACCTTCCCTACTGGAAAGAACTTTACGTGGAGTGGGACTACTTCGACGAGGACGAGGGCAGGAAACAGGGTGACAAGATACTTTTCCTCGTCCTGACGAGAAACGATATTGTAAGTTGATAACTAAAATAAATATTGATTATTATACTGTTTAAAAATCCATAGTCTTTATCAAGATTTTTCATTTCATATGACCGACCATAATGAAGAAAAGAGGAAGAATAGCAGATTTCTTCAACAGGAAGAGCATAAAACTTGGTCTCCTGATGATATCAGCTTTACTTATTGCCACAACTAGCACAAACGTGTACTACGGTCTCCTACAAGAGAACACGGTTGGCATCGTTGAAGCGAGGGTTCACTTCACGGCAGGTGACGACTCCACGGCCGCGGGATACACCGCGGGCACCAACGAAACCTACTGTAGGCTCTCATTCAACGCGTACGCCAACGTCACCCTGTACTACGAGCAGGCAGTGAACTTAACTAACACCGATGCCGCCGCCCACGACATAAGGCTGAGGCCTGTGGCCATAGGCCCTACTACCGGAGATGTGAGCATAGGCAACTTCACGTCGATAGAGTTCAATCTAGTCGATAGGGCGGGGGTGACACAGAGAACCCTGACGTACACTACAACTGGGGACACCTGGAACGTGCCGGGAGCCCCCACAGCCTACATAACGTTACCGGCGGCGACCGAGTGGACTCTCCAGGTGGAGACGAGGGCGGCGCCGGGCGCGAACGTGGTGTCCTGTTGGATCGAGATCGCTGTAGATGTAGACGAGTAAGTCTAATCCCTACCCAAAGAGGCGAAACCTGAAGAGAGATGTAATCGGAGATGGGAGTATACGCCCCGGAGCTGCTGATACTCTACGCGTTGGACATGTTCCTAGTGCTGAGTATTATTACGTGCCTCTATGACTCCCATTTCCCCATGGCTGTGCCTTACTTCTTCCAGTTGCTGTCCATCGCTGGCACCGGCCACCTGTACGTGAGCCGGGTCTTCGAGGGGATGTTCACTGTGGAGAGCAGGTTCTGGTACAGTGTGTTTTATCTGGGTGCGTTCCTAGCTTCATCTTTTGCGGTTTCAGCCTATTTATTCTTAGTTAAGAGAAGCGCCGCCAAGGGACTCATGTTCTTCGGTGGCTTCACGTTCCCGTCCACAGTGCTCGGAGCATACATAATCACTGTGTTCAAGAACGAGTTACCGATCCCGTGGTTCATGAGATCGGATATAGTGGCTGACTGGATGTCCGTGCTGTTCCTGATCAGCTTCATGATCCTGTTCGCAGGAGTATCGATGTATTTTGAGCCGGATAAGAGGCCGGGTTCATCGTTTAAGGAGTCGATACTCAGGTTCATCGCTAAACTGTTGGAAAAAAGAGGAAAGGAGGAGAAGGAGCAGAGTAACATCATATACGAGAAGGTTTCCGAGGAGTACAACCCCGTCGACTTCGTGCACGTGACGAAGGAGGATGAGCTCGAGGAGGTCGACCATGACAGATACCCACGACGGGAGTGAAGCCGCATGCGTGCCTCTACCAAGAAATTTATCATAGTACTGTTGGCGCTGGTCGCCTTAAACGAGGTTCACACACGGGTTTACTACGGCTTCGACTCCGGTATGAAGACCTCCATCACGGGCTCGGACGTCGTACTCGAGGAGGGGACCTCCGGGACGAGCACCGTGTACATGAACGCCACAAGCGCAGCCGTCCTTGTGGACTCCCACTCCACCACCTTCTACCCCAACGACTACAATGTCACGCACGGCGTATACGCGTCTGGGGCCACGCCCGACGACGTCAACGCCGTCGACAGCGACTTCTTCATAGTGGACGCCGCAGGGTCCTCAACCAGTGAGGCAGAGTACAATCCCTCCGCCTACAATCTGCTTGGAAATACTACTCTGCTCTCAGGCTCCGTCGGCGACGTTGCTAGCGACAACGGGGTCTACATGTCCTTCAGGAGTTACCTGAGCGACAACCCGAACGTGGAGGATCCCGTCGACAGCGACGCCTCGAACGTCGACTCCAGCGCCGACAAGGGCTTCAGCAGCGACTTCACGGACCAGCAGGCCGGACCCGACGCGGCATACGACACGCTGAGGGAGCAGTACTTCGGGGGCCTTGTGGAGGACTACGTCGACCTCGACACGAGCGACGTCGACTCTTCAGCGGACAAGGGCAGCCTGACAAATTTCAACAACATGCAGAGCCTGGACTCAACCTACTCCACCCTGTCGGAGGCAAGCGGCGTACACCTTGTGGATACCGCCGAGAGCAACAGCGCGACGGGCGCCAGCTCGCACAGCTTCCAGTACAATCTTCAGACCGGCGCTGGCAACAACAGGCTCGTGGTGGTGGCCGTCACCTGGGAGGATGCTGAGGCAACTGCTTCGGCGAGCGTCACCTTCGACGGCGTCTCCATGGCGACGGTGGCGACCGTCACCGTAGGGACGGGGTACTCGGGTTTCGCTGGCATGTGGTACATGAACGAGGCCCTGCTTCCTTCGACCACGGGTGACAAGTGGATCAGCGTCACCGTCTCCCAGGCGATAGACAGGGAGATATACGTCACGGTGGCGGAGTACACGGGCGTGGCCCAGGAAGCCCCGGACGACTACGACACGCACACGAACGCCGTCAGCGGCAACACGGCAGTCACCCTGACGGTCGCCGACGCCGGCTCCATAGTGGTGGCCGCCGCCGTGCAGTGTGGCACCAACTCCTGGGCCAACACGAACAACGTCGTCAACCTTGAAACCGCGCTGCTCACGAGCAGCGGAGGAGCTTTGGGTGACCACGAGAACGCAGGCTCCGGAAGCATAACGGTCGGCTGGAACAACCTGAACACGCGAGAGGCCATGGTCGGGGCCGTCTGGTCCGCGGCCACCAACTACCTGATCGACCAGGAGGTCCAGTGGACGGAGCCTGTCAGCTACCTGCAGGGGGCCGAGCTCGCGATAAGGACCGGCGCCCACACGGGCAGCGAGGACCTCGCAGTACAGTACTGGAACATCGGCTCAAGCCAGTGGGTGACCCTCGGGAACCTGACGGCCAACTCATGGAACAACTACACCATAGGGACGTATCTCACGGGCGGGGACTTCACAATCCGGTTCAAGGGCACGGATGAGACCGGCGACGCTAGCCAGGACACGTGGCAGGTGGACGCGGCGTTCATCCGGCTGCTGGGGAGCGGCCTCAGGGAGGACCCCGTGGACGACAACACCAGCGACGTCGACTCGACGCCGGACAAGGGGACCCACTCGAGCTTCGCGTCGCAGCAGGCCGGCCCCGACTCCGTCTACGACACCTTGACGGAGAGCTGGAAGCAGAACACCACCCTCGTGAACGCCGAGAGCTTCGAGGGCACGTGGCCCCCCACGGGGTGGAGCGAAACGGGAGCCTGGAACAGGGAGGCAAACCAGGCGTACCAGGGCACCAACTCGGCCGACTTCGACGGGGCGGCATCCTCAGGCAACCTCGACACCGCCAGCTTCGACTGCTCTGATGCGTCCTCGATCTACGTCAACTTCTGGTTCAGAGACGACGACCTCGACGCCGACGACTTCCTTCTCCAGTACTTTGACGGGACCCAGTGGGACACCATACAGGACATGGGAGGCTACACGGAGGACACCTGGCACTACTGGGAGCAGAACATCACAGACAGCCAGTACTTCATCAGCAACTTCCAAGTCCGGTTCAGGGCTAATACCGTAGACTGGTTAGAGACGATCTGGGTCGACGTCGTGACGATAAAGAAGGAGGTGCTCAACTGTGAGCTGAACCTCGAGGTCCAGTGGAACGACGCGGACTACATGCTCCCCTACGAGGAGCTGTGCATATACGCGGGGACGACCGGCGCCGAGGACATAAGGGTCCAGGTCTGGAACACGTCCTCGTCGAGCTGGGACACGCTCCTCAGCGACCTGACGGCCAGCGGCTGGAACAACGTCTCCATCTCAGGGTGGCTCACCAGCGACACCCTCACCATCAGATACCTGGGCGGAACCGAAACAGGCGACACCACCCAGGACACGTGGCAGATCGACGTGGCACTCATCAAGGTCTGGAGCAACGAGACGGCCCAGTACAACCTCGACCAGGAGTACCAGTGGACTGGCGCCGACTTCTGGGAGCTGAACGAGGAGCTCTGCATATACGGCGGAACCATGGGGGCCGAGGGCATCCTCGTTGACGTCTGGTACAACAGCACGTGGAACAACGTGCTCTCGGACCTCGCGGCAGGCTGGAACAACGTGTCCATCGCGTCGTACCTCGACTCCGTGACCCTCACCGTCAGGGTCAGGGGAGGATCGGAGGCGTCAGATGCTCTGAGGGACGCGTGGCAGTTTGACATCTCCCTCATCCACGTCTGGGGCCCCGAGTACACGTCAGAGATCGAGTTGCTGGGCGACAGCAACCTCTACGAGTGGTCCCAGCTGGAGTGGACGATCGACAGCGCCTGGACCAACGAGTCGGTCAGGGTACAGCTACAGCTCTACGACTATAACTCCGGCTCCTACCCCACCGCAGGCGACGGTTACATGGGCTACACGGTCGAGACAGCCGACCTAGACGAGACCAGGAGCCAGATCATCTCCAGCACCCCCGAGAACTACAGGAACGGGACGGGGTGGTGGAGGGTGAAGCTGACGGGGAGGATGTACGACCAGTTCGACCTGAACCTCGACTACGTGGCCCTCAACACCACCTACTACGTCGGGTACACGGCGCAGACGGAGTTCATCTTCACGGACGTCACGGACAACCAGTCCCCCAACCTGAACTTCACGGTGGTCACCCACAACGGCATCGACAACGCCACGGTCACAATCCAGGTCTGGAACTACACGACCTCAAGCTACATGACCAGCGGGCAGGGGTACATCAGCTACACGTCGACGGGGACAAACGTCGTCCACTGGCTGAACATAACCAGCCACGCCCAGACATGCCTCAACGTCCCGGAGGCGAGGATACGCGTGACAAGCGTCTACACGACGACGGACAGCTTCCAGCAGATCACGAACCTTGTGAGGCTTCAGCAGGAGGAGTCGCTCCAGTTACACGACTACGCGCTGAGGGTCACCAACAACGGGGCGTCGGCCTACCAGGTGAGGCTGTCCATGGTCTCCAGCTCCAACGTGGCCAGGCTGATCAACTGCACCATTTACTTCAGGTCAGGGGAGCATCAGCTCCAGGTAATCGACGGCGCCTTCACCCAGACGGAGGGAACCTGGGCGACGATCCCGGCCGCGAGCAGTCTGGATATGCTCATCGAGGCGTCTTCGGTGAGCCAGGAGAGCGTATCTGTGATAGACGCTGAGCTCACAGCCATGGAGCAGGGCACATCGACGTACACCAAGCTACCTGTCCAGATTACGATACATTGACTTGGCACAGTGAGTCCAAACCAGTTTAATTGTGACGTGAACATCCGCGTCGTGGGCGGGGCAGCATGTGTTTTAAACCTATACCATACATGGTTTAAACCATGTCAGGCTACAAGAAGGCTGAGGACGAGCTCCACGACATGTACAGCAGGCTCCACCCCCAGGTCCTCAGCGGCTTCGAGGACGAGATGCCCAAGTACTGGGGCAGCGAGTGGAAGGCCAACACCACCATAGGGAAGCTCAAAACCGTGCTACTGCACAGGCCGGGTAAAGAGTTCCTCACAGTAGGGAAGCCCACGCCGTGGCCGCCCTACGAGTCCAGCCTCAACGCTTGGAGGATGCCACACAAGCCGGACCTAGGCGAACTCGTGCGCCACCACGAGACCCTGGCCGACGCGTTCAAGGCGGAGGGCGTCAGGGTGGTCATCAGGAAGCCGGACCCCAACGACCCGCCGTACCAGGTGAAGAGCATCTACACGGACGACGTGTGCCACGCGGCCGTCTACGGGCAGGTAATCCTCAGGATGTACGACTACATCAGGAAGGGGGAGGAGGCGCCCACCTACCAGACGCTGGCCGAGGTCGGGTGCCCCGTCGTCGGCATGGTTTTCGGCGACGGGATGGTGGAGGGGGGCCCATGCGGCTGGCTGGACGAGAAGCACATGATCATTGAGGTTCATTATCCGAGGGGCAACACGGGAGACCCCGGCGTCACCAGGGCCAACGAGTGGGGCCACCAGCAGTACGCCAACATCGTCAAGGCCCAGGACCCGGAGGTGGACATAAGGTTCGGCCCCGGCTACGGCACAAGGAAGGGCACCATCCACTACAGCATGATCGACAGGCACACAAGCGTAGCCGACCCCAAGTTCTACGACCCGTACCTCGTCGAGTGGATGAAACGGGAGATGAACTGGGAGTTCATAGCGCCCCCCGACGAGCTCATAAGCATCGACACCCGCGGCTTCAAGAAGGGGCCCGACTGCGGCGTGGTGCTGGAGCCCAGGAAGCTTCTCACCACCGACCAGTACCCCAAGGCCACCAAGTGGTTCGAGAGCAAGGGAGTCGAGGTGGTCGAGGTAGACATCAGCAGCCTCGTCAGGCCCAGGAACAGCGGCAGCATCCACTGCTGCGTGGGGAGCCTCGAACGTGACCCGGAGCCCCGCGACTGAGCCCCAATCCATCTTTATCGACTAAAACGAGACAAGGTCCGTGCAAGCATGAAGAGGCTGCCCGCCGAGATAATTAACCTGTTCAAGAGATGGAGGCGCGTCGAGGTCCACGAAGTCGTGCAGCAGACGGACGAGAGCCAGCAAGCCTCAAAGGAGACCCGGTTCGGCGCCGGCGTGGTCACGGCGACCCCCAGGGGCGAGTACGTCCTGCTTAGGCACAGCTACGATCTCCCGGGAATAAGTAGGAGCGACTGGAACCCGCCCGGCGGAAAAGTTGAGGCCAACGAATCCTTTGAGGACGCCGCGGTCCGGGAAGCAAATGAGGAGACCGGCTGCGAGGTACGCTTGACCAGCCTGTACAAGGTCTTCCACTTACACCACGTGTGTGGAAAAGAAAAGAGAGGTGAATGGTACATGGTCATGTTCAGAGGTTTAACCGAGTCGGTTCCGGTGAGCCACACGAACCCAGAGATAGCCGAGATAAAATTGTTCAGGGAGCTCCCCGGCAGCTTCGCCGGCAACCTGAACAGGTACTACAGGGACCTGTACTGAGCAGGAGGATAGCCTACGCATACGGCCCTCGGATCAGGCACTGTACTTCTCGACGGCTTCCTGCATCCTACCGCACGTGAACCTGCCCTCAGGGCAGTAACCCAGCTGATAGCAGTACGGGCCCGCCTCGCTGAACACCTCGGGCTCGGCCGCCCTAACCTCGCCAAGCATAGCGTCAGCCAGAGCCCTGATCTCCCACTGTGCCCTGTTACAGCAGCGGAGCCCGAAGAAGTGGAACAGGCTCCGCCCGTCCATGGTCATGAGGAGGCTGGTCTCGGCGGCGTTAGGGAGCACGAACCTTGCGTCCTCCTTGGGCACGCCCTGGTCAACGAGCCGCTGGTACGCTTCGCTGGCCTTCTCGACAAGCTCCAGGAAGACGGGTTCACCCGCGGCCTCCACGCTGGGCGGCGTGACCACCCTCTCGGAGAGCCGCTTCACCGTGATGTACCTCTGGCTCTGCTGGCTGAAGCTGGCCACCCTGTGGCGCACCAGCTGGTGGCTGCACGCCCGGCTGATCTTCTCCACGGCGAAAGTGTACCCCATGTGGGGCAGAAGCTCCCTCAACGTCAACTCCCCGCGGCAGCCAGCTAATGAAGCGATGGGTGTGTAGGCTAGCAGCCTGGCCTTCACGGGTGCCCCCTCCTCATGAACCTGTGGACCATGGGCGCCACGTCCATGACGGAGTCGGCCAGCTCCCTCGTTAAGGCCGAGTCCTTGGATTGGGCGTACTCAACGACTGCCCTGAGGTTTCCGCTCATGAGCCACCTGTCGTCCCCAAGCCTGGTGAAGTGCAGGAACCTGGTGTCAAGCATAGCCTCTAGGACCTCGTCCCGTGTGGCCTCGACGACCCAGATCAGCCTATTGTGCTCCAGAACGTTTCCGTGCTGAACCTCCAGCCGCCCCACGACCTCGCCCGCCTCCTCGGGGCTGCCCACGAGCCTCCCGTGGATTGTGCTGGGCAGGGAGCTACTGGTGGTTGTTAGCATGCTGGTGGCCACCATGGTTTCGACGCCTGGCGTGTGGGCTACCAGCGTGACCTTCAAGGTCGTCGGCTCCTATATGGGGGCGAGCTCGGACTTCTTAGGCTTGGCCTTTAGCTTCTCCGGGACGTCCACGGCCCTCACAACGTTGATGCTGTTGATGGCGTAGATTGGTGAACCGTCCGGCTCGTACCGTTTGAGGCGCTTGACGCCGCGGAGCACCAGCTTCACCTTCAGCATGGTTCCGTCGGCCAGCTTGTACTCGTTCCAGTACTCCTTGTCCTCGACGAAGTCTATCTCTTCCGCGTCCTGGAAAGCCTCGGGGGGTATTGACGACAAAACTGTTCTCCGTCCAAATTGGGGAGCCAGATGGTTTAACCTTTTCCGGGCCACGCCTCGTCCATCACATGCACCCTTTCAGCCGTCTCGGCGCACAGAGGAACGAGGTCCAGCTCCTTCTCGAGGGCCTCGATCTTCTTCAGCTTGGATGCAGTCGAGGGCTTACTGGGCACGGCTTTGCATCCTTCGACCGATCTCGCCGTGACCTCGTAGGTGCCTATGCTCCTAGCCATGGCCTCGATGTCCACCTTGTCGAGACCCACGACGGGCCTCAGCACGGGCATCGAGACGGCGTGGTCCAGGACGTAGATGTTCTCCAGGGTCTGGCTCGCCACCTGGCCCAGGCTCTCGCCCGTCACGATGGCCCTGGCTTTCTCGCGGCCAGCGAATAGCTCTGCGATCCTGTACATGCTCCGCTTGCAGAGGACGCATGTGAACCTGGGTTCAGGTGACTCCAGTATGCGCTCCATCACGGGCCCCATGGGCGCGGCGTATAGGCTGAACTTCTCAACGGGTGCGTAGGCCGCCAGGGCCCTGAACGCCGTCTTGGCTCTCTCAAGGTAGCTCGCCCCCACGTAGGGCGTCTGGTCCATGAAGAGGGGCAGGGTCTCGACGCCCCGCTTCATCATGAGCCACGTGGCGACTGGGCTGTCTATGCCTCCGCTGAAGAGGGCTACTGCTCGGCCCTGGGAGCCGTAGGGCAGCCCCTTGACCCCGTGAATGATCCTCGAATAGATGTAGGCGTCGTTGTCTCTGACTTCAACGTAGATGGTTACGTCGGGCTCATCCAGGTTCACGTGTACCCCGCTGCCTCTCATCGCCTCCAGGACCCTGGAGCCGCCCTCCACGCAGACATCCGTGCTCCCGTAGCCGTGGGTGCCCACCACCCTCGCCCTGACCGCGAAGCCCTCACCCGGCTTAACCGTCCTCGCCGCCTCGTCCGCCACGCCCCGCGCCACCGAGTCCAGATCCGGCTCCACCCTCGTGGAGGGCATGGCGCTGACCACCCCGAAGACCCTGGCCACGGTGCTCGCGGCCTCCCCGGGCGCGCCCTCGACGATGATGCGCCCGAACCTCCTGTGGACAGTGAAGCCGCTGTACCCGGCCCTCCGCAGCGTGAACCCTATCTGGTCGGAGAGCTGCCTCTCAAGCCTGCTGCGGACCTGCCTGCTCTTCAAAGCGATCTCGCTGTAGCTCACGAGGATCGTCAAGACAGGTATGATTCCCCGGCGGGGACTCTTAAGACATGGGGTAGTGTTAAAAAGGGTCCGCTACTCTGGGAACATGGTGGAAACGTTTGAGCTTCTGGGACGAGTGGTTTAAGCGGTTCGGCAAACGTTCATCCATCTTCGGCGACATCGAGCGCATGATGGAGGAGATGGAGAGGGAGATGGCCGACACCTTCAAGGACATGGAGGGCAGCCTCCCAAGCGACGCCTACAGGGAGGTCCGGCAGCCGGACGGCTCCATCAGGAGGGAGTACGGCCCCTTCGTCTACGGCTACAGCGTCAAGATAGGGCCAGACGGTAAGCCCATCATAAGGGAGTTCGGCAACATGAAGCCTGGGCTGGCCGGCGAAGGTGAGTCGCCTCTGAGCCTCCAGGACCGGAGGGAGCCCCTGGTGGATGTCATAGACAACGCCGACACGGTGAAGATACTGGCGGAGCTACCCGGCGTCGACAAGCAGGACATCAAGCTCACCGCCACGTCAAAGAGCCTCACCATAAGCGTGGACAACCCCTTGACGAAGTACTACAAGGAGATGGAGTTCCCCACAGATGTGGACGAGTCCACGGCCAAGAGCAGCTACAAGAACGGCGTGCTCGAAGTGGTGTTCGGGAAGAGGAAGCGGAGGGAGCCCCGGGGCACCCAGCTTAAGATAGAGTAGCCGGCCCCCTTTTTCGACACACTTATTCTGTACCGCGGCTCTGTTCATCTTGGCCGATGATGTGAAGGCATTAGTTTGAACGGTGATGAATCAGAGTTACACTGAGGCCACCCTACGGAAACCGGGAAACGATGACTGAGCAGGTAGAGAGACTAGATGGTATGAACGTAAAATAGGAAAAAAAAAGGTCCAACGCAGGGGGCATAATTTTGCGTAGTTGAAACAAATCATCTTAACAATAACGTGTAAAGAATATGTCAGAGGTTAAACGAAATTGTCATCAAGACAGATGTAACCATTGCCGATTCAACCACATATAGATAAAAACGGTGTCATTTGGTACCCTACAT
>Ga0299912_10001871_pt1 | contig 17090 bp, 12 predicted proteins | sample RVTome_2_FD_207667 | JGI IMG/M metagenome (GOLD analysis project Ga0299912, IMG submission 207667) | Soil microbial communities from uranium-contaminated site in the Upper Colorado River Basin, Wyoming, United States - RVT95D214 (version 2) ... | reverse complement strand
CCCATGTTCTTCCCCACCAGAGGGACTTTTACGGTATTTCCAGGAAGAACGAATTCCTTACCTACCCATTTCCTTAAGTCACGTCCGAACCCGCTATTATTCTCACTGTTATGCCTACCATTGCTTTTACCTGTTAGCTTCGCCAGTCTTTTACCTGCCCAGTCACCGATACACTGTCTTACTGCACCCTGATACATGGCGAACTTTGTCTGTTTCGTCATATGAAAGCAATACTCCCATTCGTCCCTGAGTCTGTTTGGCCAATATCCAGGCATCGCGTTAGGCTTAACCCAAATGTAATCGTCAATGCAAAGCCAACCCTTTCCTGACAGTGCCTCTATTGAATGCCAGACAAACCTATGCCTAACGCCCCTTACAACCCTGTCTTTTACATTTAATACGAATGACCCTTCGTCGGAAAGCACTCGCCAGAATTGGTCATGAAAACTCAGTATGAAGCTAACATACTCATCAGGACTAATGCTATCATAGTGCTGATGCCGCGCATCAGCATAGGGAGGGGAAGTAACTATGAGATTAAAATATTTGTCGGGGTATGTCTTGAGAATCTCTCGGCTATCGCCCAAATAAACTTCAGTCCTATACATTCCCATGACCTCTATTTCTTACCCCACTTACTTAATATTCTACTTCCTATTGGTTTTTGCCGCAAAAGAATTCTACCAGCTTGTATGGGTCAACAAAGTATCCGTTTTCATTAAGCAAATTCTTCTCTTCGCAGCACTTTTGGAAAGAATCGAGCAGTTCTTGAGGTACATCTTCACTACTCGTGTGTGGCGCCTCGGAGGCAATGAGAACATCCAGCACGAGCTTTGCGATCTCCTCATAAGAGTAGTTCGAAAAAAACGGCCAAAAATAGTCAGCAAACCATAGCTCAGTGTTGTACGAAAACGGCACTCTCGATTTGTTACCTTTCATTAACCTCATACCCCGTTCAACACTGAGGCCGAACACGCAAATATAGGCGCCATCTCGATTCTTGTCTCCGCTAGCCACTCTCTCTAGAGCGGCAATCGCCTTCGGCCAGTCTTGCCCTCCCATAGTATTTGACCTGTTCTTTACGGAAACATACACCGTTAGCTTTGATTTCCTTTTCCTATATCTGATGACTACATTGAAATCAGCTTCTGCAAGTCCAATATCAGAAATAGTCTCAAATCGCTTTGAGGCAGCCGCCGTATCCTTGGCAATGTATTGATATCTCCAAGCAGAATTCATTCTCTCTTTCTGCAGAGTTCTGTTTCGGAATTGCTCTCTGGCAACTTCTGAGCACTTCCTTCCTGTACATTGCAGAGCCGTTGTGGCAGCATCACCGCAATATTTTACAAAGTATTTAAATAGTTCCCGTCCCTCTTTTGTGTAGGTCTTCATCACTTCTTCGGTCGAGGCGTTGTCTGGCAAATTCACTATTGCCCTACTCGATTTACGACCAGCCGTCTCAATAGCAGCTACGATGATTGCCTTCAAGTGCTTCACCGGAATTCTATATATGTGAGGAACCAACTCACTGTCGTCTAGCAAATTATTCGTTTGTCGTGGATACTGTTGAACCGTTACCATTGGTATTGTCTGTATCACCTCACTGCTTCACTATTTATTGATATATTACTACGCTAATCTTGTTGAGACAAGTCCCGTCCGAGAAATTTCCATTTTTTAGTAGGGATGGACAGGGCAGGCAGTTTAAGAGGGGCTTCGCCCCTCTTTTATTTTCTCCCCCTCTCCTTCTCAAGGAGAGGGGGATTAAGGGGGTGAGGTTAATCCTTACCCGTATTTTAACCCTTAAACTCACCCTCAGCCAATACCTTCAGCCAGCGGGCACTATCTAGCCAAAATACTGCCTGAAGGCCTATTTAGTTAACATAACTGGAAAAACGATTCCAGGCTAACTGAAGCTGATTCGTTTCTATCTAAAAAATCTTAAGTTTGCCAGTTGTCTATCACCTGGCTCTCTTATTTTACCGCTCTAAAAAGGGTGAGGTTGAAAAAGAAAGCGAGCTACCTTCTGAAAGGAGCTACCTTGAGTACCCAGAGGGCCACCACGCCCACCAGCACCACGCCCAGTCCAATCAGGGTGAATTTGACCCAGTTGGCCATCGGCGCCCCGGCCAGCCCAACAAAAAACGGCACTCCTGGTGTCCACACACCCTCATTGCCCGCCCGGTCAATGGCCTTTACCCGGCAATAGTAGGGATTCTCCTGCCCCATTGGCTTGAGTCGCTCCGCGGCGGTCAGAACATACTCCGAGGTCGTCAGCCCCTTCTTCTCCAGCACCATCCCGGTGAACTCAGGGTCAGTCGCGATTTGCAGCGAATAGGTGACACCGCTCGGGTCCTGGACATCGTCCCAGTCAAAGAAAGTCACTCTCTCGGCGGCGCTGGCCACTTTGGGGAGCAAGGGGGTGGGGGGAACGGGGCCGCTGGATTCCATGACAAAAGTAGCGCTGGCGGTATTGGTGCCATCAGTGGCGGTTATAGTATAGGCTCCCGCCGGGGAGGGGGGTATGACCAGAGTGGTGGAGAAACTTCCCTGGCTATCCGTGTTTGATTTGAGCGTCGTGATGGTCTCCTCCCGGCCGTAAGTGACTTCCACCGCCGTACCCGGTCGGAACCTGGTGCCATCAACAGTGACCTGCTGACCAACATAGCCCGGCGAAACCAGACTGGTCACCGGAGTCAGAGTGATGCTGGCCGCTGCCGGTGGGAGCGGTAAGACCGTCAGTGGCGCCTCTGCCCTGTTGGCCGCTTTGTCACTGACCTCCACTTTGGCGGTAGTATTGACCGCCGCCGGCGGGGCCGCGAAGCTAAAAGTGAAACCGCCAAGGTGATTCGTGGTGACAATAGCCGGGGAAGTGGCTAATCTCTCACCATTGACCATCAGAGTCAGGCTTTCCACCTCACCAAATCCGCTGCCGCGCACCTCAACCAATTGATTCACGATGGCTGAGGTTGGTGCCAGCATTATCCTGGGTTTCACCCTGAAATGAGCTTCTGGCTTATTGCCCGTAACATCAGAGGCGACGATGACATGGTAACCGGAAGTACCCTCGGGTACGATAAAAGCGCAGTTGAACCGACCAGCGCTGTCAGTAACCCTATCACCGCTGGCGATGCCAACTTCCTCGCCATCGTACTTCACCATAATCTTCTGAGTACTGCGCAGGCCCTGACCGCTAATTTTTACTTCCGTGCCGACGGCACCTTCGGCCGGCTCCAACTGAATCTCGCCATCCAGGACCACAAATCGGCTGACCGTAGCAATTTTTGTCCGAGTGACATAGTAGGTGATGTAGAAATAGTACTCGCCGCCATGCACATCCTCCCCAAACTTACCGCTGGTGAGTCTGTCGGGTATACGGCAGGCAACACCACCCCCCAGCGTGCCATCGGCAGTCACCAGCGCCGTCCCGGCCGACTGGTAGATGGTAACCTGCCCGTCAATATACTGCCCGATACTGGCCTTTTGGCTGGAGAAGAAAATATAGATGGCATCACCCGATTTGAGACCACTACTGTTAATACCAACCCAATCGCCGATTCTGCCCCGACTCGGGGAGAGGACGGTCGGCCCGGGCACACAGAATTTGGCCGCCGCCACTATGCGCCCGCTGCCCGGATAGGTGACATAGATGTAGTAATCGCCCTCAGTTACATTCTTCTGGACCTGACCGTCAGTCAGCTCACCCGGCACCATAAAATAAAGACGCTCATAAAAAGAGCCGCTGGCATCAGTCCGGCCTTCACCGATGGTCTCATAGGCTGTGACCTTACTACCGATGCCATCACCCACACTAGCCGAGTCGCTGGAGAAGTACACGCGTACCGTCTGGCCGCTAACGAAGCCCGCCCCATCCACGCCAATGCGGTCGCCAATTTTCCCTTCGTCGGGAGACAGGATGAGCCATCCGGCCCCTCTCACCACATTGGACGGAAGCACCGGCAGGAATGCTATCAGGATGGCCAGAATAGCGCCCCAGGTCAAGATGCGGCCAGCTCTCTCAAATTTCCACCCAAAACCCATTTGATTGACCTCCACACCGATGATAGGGCTCAGCACCTACCAAGTCATAATGATAGGATTAAATCGAGAGCCTGTCAATCACACTTATTGATAGTACCCGAATACTCCCCTCACGCTGACTTGAAACCGCCGGCGACCGAGCCCGTCAAGCCGTACGGTTGAAGCCCACTCAGCGGCTGTGCCGCCCACCCGGCAATTTTTGAGAAGGGTCCCGTAGCCAAATTCTCAGATGTTGAAGAGACCTCCGCATGGGATTATTTTCCTATGACTATTGACTATTTTCGTAGCCCATTTGGGTGATTGCGCCTGCGAATTGTGATAAAGTAGAATAGGAATAAGTAAGTTTATGGTAGCTTAAGAGAGGAAGGACATTATGACCAATCGCAAAAGTATTGCCTCTCTACTGACAACAAGTGATGTCGCCCGCCTCCTCAATATCCATATCAATACAGTCAGGCGATGGAGTAACGAAGGCAGACTGCGAGCCTACCGGCTTGGGTCCAGAGGTGACCGCAGATTCCAGCGAGAGGATATTGCCAGCTTCCTGTCCCGCCAGTCGAAGGTCAAGAAGGGGAATATATAAGGCACCACTCTGGCTGAATTCTCGTGGGGCCGAACAATAAATTTAATCGGGAGGTGTCCGTGTGGACAAGATAACGGTAATGGTAATCGATGAGCAAGCACTCTTCCGGGCCGGAGTCCGCCAGGCGCTGTCCCAGCAGTCTGACATCGAGGTTTTAGAGTGCGACCCAACGGGTGACCCGCTGGCCGTGATTGAGGCCTCTCTGCCTAATGTCGCCCTTCTGGGGTGTCGCCTCACGGCCCATAACGGGATGGACCTGGGTCGAAAAATCGCCCGTTATTTCCCCAACACCAAGGTCATCATGCTCAGTCCTGACCCGGACGATGAGGAACTATTTGAAGTCATCAAGACATCGGCGGTGGCCTGCCTGAATAAGAACACCAGCGGGGACGACCTGGTCAATACCATCAAACGAGCCTGCAATGGCGAATACCCGATAAACGAGAGCGTCATGGCCCGGCCCAAAATTGCCCGCCATGTCCTGAGGCAGTTTGAAGACTTCGCCTCAATGGGCAAAGCTATGGAAACACTGGTAGCACCACTCACTGCACGCGAGACTCAGATCTTGAACTACATTGCCAATGGTAACACTAATAAACAAATTGCCGCCATTTTACAGATAAGCGAACAGACCATTAAGAATCATGTGAGCGCTATCCTGCGCAAGTTGAACGCCAATGATAGAGCACACGCCGTGGTGCTAGCCATACGCCACGGTTGGATTGACATACACGCGAAAGAGCCACAGCCTTAAAACTCTGAAAGAATAGGGTTTGAGTACTATGGGGATTAAACCGGCAATACGAGCCTGGTGTGATGAAGAAAGCCGGGATGGGATTAGTCTCCCGCTCGGTCTTTTACCAATTGGCAAAGGGCGTTGACCCAGCTCTGCAATAGGAGACAGAAGTGCCACAGACGGAAGTAGTTCCTGAGCTAAAGGAACAGCTCAGGGAATATCTTCGGGAACAAGGATACAAGATAACCGAGGATGCCAAGCTCATTGGCAAATCGGGGATTAAACACGGTTTTGACCTGCTGGCGGAAAAGGACGACGGCTTTTCCAGCCACACAGTTGCCATCTGCATCGCCGCTGGGGGCAATCGAGAAGAGGAAGCCAGCTCCATCTTCAGTTTCGCCAATAAAGCTTTTGATACCGGTCTCAACAACCGACTTCTCATTGCCGTCCCCGAGTTCACCGATAAATCCAAACAACTGGCCGCTAAACAGCGAATAAAAGTTCTCGATGGCAAACAACTGGGAGCGCTCCTGGCGGCCAGACCCAAGCAACCAGCTTCTACGGAAGAGCCAGTCAAGTTTGAGACCAAGGCCCAGCTAATCGAGTCGCTGGCCAGCCGAGGCTACCGAGTGGAAGAAAAAGGCAAGGCCAAGGGTCGGTCGGGGTTGGAACATGCCTTTGATATACTGGCTCATATTGATGGTGAGCAGGTCAGCCACAGAATAGCCATAGATTTCCTGGACAGTGATAAGGAAGTCGGCTTGGAGCAGGTAGCCCTGTTCGACACCAAAGCCTATGACGTTGGTATTGATGACAAATTCATCGTTGTCTCACCCCATCTTAGCCCCGAAGCCAAGCAGTTTGCCCAGCACCAGAGGATAAGGGTCCTTGAGCCGGGACATAAATCTTCTCCCACCACCGAACCAGTGGAGAAGCCGGAGACGCCGGCCGGCAAGTCCCAGTCTAAATTGCTCCGGCAGATGCCCCAGCCCGAGGCCGTGCTGCTCATTCCAGAGGTGATGGCCCGGCGTTATAACGCCGTACCGCTCACTATATCCGGCAACACCCTTCAGATAGCTATGGTCGACCCAACTGACATCTTTGCTCTTGAAGCCTTTGCCGCCCATAGCCGGATGAGAATCGAACCCGTCGCTGCCACGGCTAAGGAAGTCCGGGAAGCCATTGACTTCAACTACAAAGCCTACGGGGAAATTGAGAGACAGATTTCCCGCATCGATACTCCCGATGAAGTCACTGATGAAGGGCTGGCCATCAGCGCCAGCGTTGACACGCCGCTGACCCAGGCTCTTAGTCTGATAGTTGAAGAGGCCGTCAAGGCCCGCGCCTCCGATATTCACATTGAGCCAGAGGAGGACCGGCTAAGAATACGCTACCGCATTGACGGTATTCTACAAGATATGATGTCACTCCCGCTCAATGTCCGCCGTTCTTTGATTTCTCGCATTAAGATTCTGTCTGACCTGAACATTGCTGACCATCAGCGCCCCCAGGATGGCCAATTTACTACTGTGGCCAAGGGGCGAGAGATTGATGTGCGCGTGGCTATGGCCCCATCAGTCTGGGGAGAAATGTCCGTGTTACGACTTCTGGATAAGTCGATGGCGGTCCTGCAATTATCTGAGCTTGGCCTCTTGGATGATAGCCTGGCCAGGTATCAGGACCTGCTTAAAGTACCCTATGGCATGATACTCATTAGTGGCCCGACCGGCGCCGGTAAGACCACCACCTTGTACGCCTCAGTCAACTCCCTGGATAAGATGGGGCGAAACATTGTGACCATAGAAGACCCGGCCGAGTACCGCTTCAAGGACATTAACCAGATTCAGGTCAACACGCAGGCGGGTATTACCTTTGCCTCCGGCTTAAGGGCAATCCTGCGTCTCGACCCCGATGTTATCCTGGTGGGCGAAATCCGCGATGGGGAAACGGCCAACATCGCTGTTCAGGCAGCGCTAACCGGTCACCTGGTGCTCTCCTCCATCCACGCCAGTGATACCGTGGGCGTGCTCTACCGGATGATGGACCTGAAGATTGAACCTTTCCTGATTGCATCATCGGTCATTGGCATTGTATCCCAGCGCATGGTGCGCCGCGTTTGCCCCGATTGCTCGCAACCGATTGAGGCCCCTATGATAGAGCAGATGGCCTACGAACGGGAGATAGGAGAAAAACAAACCAAATTCATGTACGGCACCGGCTGTAAGTCCTGTGCCTATACCGGTTATCTGGGCCGGATTGGCATATTCGAGATTCTGTCTATGACTGATGCCATAAGGATGATGGTTAGTAATAAAGCCAATAGTACCGAAATCAAAGCTCAAGCAATGAAAGAAGGTTTGATAACCATCATGAAGGATGGTATGCGTAAGGTAAGGTCGGGCATGACCACGCCCTCCGAGGTATTACGCAGTGCTTATACTTTAGGTTAAATATTTTGAGGTGCAAGCATGGAATACAGTTATGTCGCCTATACTGAAGACAAGAGAACGGTGAAAGGCCGCATTTCCGCCGCCAATGATGATACGGCCATGAGCATCCTGAACTATGGCGGTTACCAGGTGGTCAGCCTGAAACAAGCGGCGGCCTCGTTCACCAGCGGGCGGATAGCGGCCGCCTTCTCCCGGATTAAGCCTCAGGAAGTAGTCATGTTCTCCCGCCAACTGGCCCTGTTGCTTGAGTCTGGCACAGACATCGCTACCACCCTTGACCTGCTGCAGAACCAGACCACCAACAACACTTTGAAAAAGGCGGTGGGGCAAATCGCCACGGATATTCGCGGTGGCAGCCTGTTATCCTCCGCCCTGGCCAAACACCCGCGCATCTTTAGCCGGGTTTTCTGCCAGGCCGTCGCTGCCGGTGAGCAAGGTGGTAGCCTGGAAATCGTGCTCCGGCAGATGGCTGACCATATAGAAAGACAGGCCACCACCGAGAAGAAGATTAAGAGTGCCCTGGCTTATCCTATTATCGTGTCTTTTGTGGCCATCGCCGTTATTATCCTCATTGTTACCTTTGTCATGCCCACTTTCACCCAGTTGTACTCAGCGTTTGGCGCTAAAATACCAGCCGCCACCAAATTTATGATGGATGCCACCGATTGGTTTGGCCGTTTCGGGCTCTATTTGCTCCTCGTTGTGGTGGTAATCGCCGGCTTTGTTTATGCCTACATCCGGACTCCGGCCGGTAGATACCAGTGGGATGCGCTGATACTCCGGATGCCGGTAATCGGTCGCATTGCCCTGCTGAACGAGCTATCCCGCTGTTGCCGGACGATTTCACTGTTATTCAAAGTGGGCGTCCCCCTGCCGGAGATTATGACTCTGGCCGTCCAGAGCAGTAACAACAAGGTCATCACTGAAGCTCTGGGACAGGTGAAGGAGGAATTGATTAGAGGCGAGGGCCTGTATAAGCCGATGGCCAAGAGGCCAGTCTTCCTGCCCTTGATGTCACAGATGGTGGGTGTGGGTGAGGAGACCGGTAACCTGGACAACACACTGGCCACAGTGGCCAGAAGCTATGAGGACGAGTCGGAGGATAGGACCAGCTCTGCCGTCGGCCTCATTCAGCCGATAATTACCATCGTCATCGGCTTATTGGTGGCCTTTATCGCCATATCCATGTTCTCCGCGATGTACGGAGTTTACGGGCAGATTGCGGCTTGATGGTGATACTGATGAAAGGCGAAAAGGGTTTCACTCTAATCGAGGTGGTGATTGCGATAGCCATCATGGGCATTATTGCCGCCGCATATCTCGGTGCGTTAGGTAATTCTTCGATGACTCTGGCCGTGGCTGATGAGCGGGCTACCGCCGAAAGCCTGGCCAGAAGCCAGATGGAATATGTTAAAAAGCAGCCTTACAGCGACAACTATACAGCGCCAATAATCCCGACAGAATATGATACCGCTGGCTATTCAGCCACGATTGCTCCTCCCGAGCTGGTTAAGGCGGGACTGGAGAGAATAAAAATCACCGTCTACCATAACGGTAAGGCCATAGTTACATCAAGTAGTGGCTGTACCTTGGTGGGTTATAAAGGAGACCATTGATGACATTCCGCCGGTTAGTGAGAGCGCACCGGAATGAAAAGGGTTTGACGCTGGTGGAGCTGGTCATGGCCATGGGGGTCACCGCGATAATCCTGGGCGGCATCACGGCCACCCTGTGGCAGGTGTTCAACACGAACACCCGGAGCGTAAACCACATGACGGCGGTCAGACAGGTACAAAGTGCCGGCTACTGGGTCAGCCAGGATGCCCTGATGGCACAAAGCATAACCACCGACAACGGCACTACGAGCCACCTGCCCATGACTCTCACCTGGACTGATTGGGATGGCGTAGTACACAGTGTCACTTATAGTTTCGATAATAACCGTCTCAAGCGCACACAAGGCTCAGGCGGGGACCTAATCGCCCACTATATAGTCCCAAAAAGCCCCACGGACCTGGATGGTACCATCTGTGACTTCACCAGTGGCAAGCTGGTTTTCACGGTAAAGGCGACGGTCGGTTCCGGTGCCACCGCCGGGACTGAGGTCAGGGTTTACGAGGTTACACCGCGGACCGGTGGGTAACTAACCGGGATGGGATGGGTAGTATGACTAAGCAGATATGGAACAGATTTAGAAAAAGCAATGAGAAAGGGCAGGCACTGATTCTAGTCCTGGTCCTGTTACTTGTCGGCGCTATTGTCATCGCTCCCCTATTGGCTAATATCGGCACCGGTCTGAAAGCCGGGGAGGTTCACGAGGAAAAGGCCAACGAGCTCTATGCCGCTGACGCCGGTGTAGAAGATGGTCTATGGCAGATAAAGAAAAACAAACTAGATGAGATGTTCGCCAGCTATAATCCGGCCTATGATGCTTTTGACTACTCGACCAACAACTGGACCTACCCCCTGGGTGAGCAACTGAATGGCAAGAATGTGAATGTTACCATAGAGAATATCTGGATTCCCAAGGATTTGGCTGTTCCGGATAAAGCTGAAGCCAGAACAATCATTGAGACCGGTAAGCTGGTCGTAAGCGGCAATGTGCTCAGCCCCGGAAATTACCGCATTAAGATAACCTATTACCCGGGGTCAAGCGAGAACTTAACCGTAGAAAGCCTGGGGCTCTGGCTACCGGCTGGCTTCACTTATGTTGATGGGTCAAGTAACCTTGAAGTCTCGGGTACGGACTACTACTCCGACCCGGTGGTCAGCCCTCACGCCGGGGGTACCGCCGTGGTCTGGACTTTTAGCTCATATCCCTTCGATGGGGCTGGTGGGCTTGACCCCTTCCCCGGTGTTATTCCTGCCGATTGGCCAATGGAGAGTGAAATTGACTTTCAGTTCACCCCCGGCACCAGCATAAGTCTGGATACTATCTCCTGGATAACCACCGGCGGGGTCGGCGGGATTCCCTACTCGTGGGATGCCGATACCCGGGTCTTCCGGATAACCTCTATCGCCAGCGGCACCACCATTGAAGCCTATGCGCTCAGGAGCGAGCTGCGCCAGCTAACCTCGGCCATCGCCGGTGATTATAAGGCCATCGGCAACAGCCTGATGGCACGGAGCGATACAGGCATAAGGTACCGGGATATCCTGCTGGCTGAGAGTTCAACTGCCGTTAGTGATATACCGATAGATGCCGAGGTAGAACTTGCCTACCTCTACTGGTCGGCGTGGTTCAAGGAAGGCTTGATAGAGCCAACAATCTGGCAGGATAAATGCTCCAATTTTGACCAGTGGGACGATGCTAGCCGCTGGACAATCTACAACAGCGCTGAGTTTCGAGGACGAGGCAGTCCGAGTGAACCCATCGCACAAAGAACACTCACCATGACCGACAGTCTGGATTTAAGCCTATACGCCGGTAAAAAGGTTATCGTCTCCTGGAAGCAGCGCGAAACAGGCGACCTGGAACCCAGCGATAATCTCTACTTCGCCTTCTCCGGTGATGGTGGCACTACCTGGTGCAGTGATAATGTGGCCTTCCAGAATGACATTGGCAGTTCATTCCAGGAGTTCACCTATACCATCCCGCAGGCATATTTAACCGACGAGTTTAAGATGAGGTTTTACGTGGCCTTTGATAGTACCGACGAGTACGCCTATCTGGATGATATTAGAATCGCCCAGGTAATACTCTACGACGACTGTACCAGCTTTGCCACCAATAACTGGACGGCCGGCAGCCAGTGGACAATCTACAACGGTACTGAGTTCCGGGGACGGGGTAGCGGCACTGCCACCGAGAGAACCCTTGCCCTGACCAACACCCTGGATTTAAGCTCTTATTATGGCCGAACGGTCAAGGTCTCCTGGAAGCAGCGCGAAACAGGCGACCTGGAATCCAGCGACTATCTCTACTTTGCTCTCTCCAGCAATGGCGGCACTACCTGGAGCAGTGATAATGTGGCCTTCCAGAATGATATTGGTGACTCATTCCAGGAGTTCACCTATACCATACCGCAGGCATACCTGACCGACCAGTTTAAGATGAGGTTTTACCTGGCCTTTGATAATTCCAACGAGTATGCCTACCTGGATGAAATTCTTATTGCCGAATATATCTTTTATGATAGCACAGCTATTTTTAAGATAAATGGCAACCAGGTTTACTTTGATGTCAATGGTAACCCCGCGATAGGTAACCAGGAGCTCACCCATGATGCCAATCAGGTAATAGACAACTCGGACTACGGTGACCCGGCCGGTTACTCCTACGCCTGCAAGAAGAATGTAACAGACTTAATCCTGGCCTTTACCGAAGATGATGACGGTGAAGCCGGCGAAGATGGTGACGAAAGTGATGACCTTTATCACCCGGGCAACGCCACCTATACGGTGGGTAGCGTGGACGCCACCCTGGGGGACCCTGATGACGAACATCGCGAATGGGCCTATGCCGGCTGGTCATTGATTATCATCTATTCCAGCCCCAATACAGTGGGGCACCAGCTATACCTCTACGATACCCTTCTGTATAAGGACCATGACGACACATTTCTTGATTTTGACCGCGATGGTACGGAAGGCGGCCTCATCAGTGGCTTTCTGGTCCCGGACCCGGTTACCGGCGAAGTCATTGCCGTCAGGATGACCGTCTTCGTCGGCGAGGGGGACGTCTGGTATTCAGGCGACTACCTCCGGTTTGAGGGTACCAAACTGCCGGATGACGATAACAACCAGGGTCTGGGAGGTACCAACCAGAATAATGTGTGGAATGGACAGTCCATAGGGATGAGCGCTGAGGGCGTAGATGTGGATACCTTCTATGTCCGCTGGGATGATAATCTACTATCAGCCGGTGACACCTCAGCTCAGATAGATATCTGGACTGATATTGACATCTGGAACCTGATCTATATCATCCTCTCCTTCCGCAGTCAGACGACCACCGGAGACACTGTTACCTACTTAATAGAATAGACTGAGAGCATCTGGCAGTACTAGCAATATGTAATGGGGTGACAAAAAATGAGAATAAGTAAAACTATCTGGATAACCCTGGGAGTGGCCATCTTCATCATCGGCTTCGTTGTCCTGTACCTGATGTACTCCCGGCAACTTGACGAGCAGGAACAATTAAAGTCGAGACTGGAGACCAATGTGGCCACCCTGCCCAAGCTGGTGGCGGAAAGGGAGAACTGGCAGAGCCAGTTGGTCAAACTGCAGAACGAACTCGCCCAGCGGCAGAGCGCCCTGAATGAGGCCAATGAGCAACTCAGGCAGGCTACGACCGGCTGGCCCACCTCAGCGGAGAGCATCGAGTACGACGAGAAACTGTTTGAAATCGCTAACGCCTGGAACCTGGATATAACCGTGGTTACGGCCGCGGCAGCGGAAGAGGAAAGGATAGAAGGCATTTCCTTCATGGTGGCTTCTTTCACAGTCGAGGTTCGTGGCAAGCTTGTCACCATCGCGGACTTCGAGGAGGCCGCCGACTATCAGGAATACATTGATGATACGGTGGACGATATACTGGCCTTCATTCATACGGTAGCCAGCGACAAGAACTTTGACTCGGCCCGCATACAATTGGTCGATTTGGGGGTCCCCGAACCTCTGACCGATGAGGAATTCCAGGCAGAGAACGCGCAGTTAGGTGAGCCGCCGTGGGCTCAGATTAGCCTGACTATTTATATATATAAAGGTAGGTAAATATGGCCAAGAAGACTGTTACCATATTTCTACGGGATACCAACATTAATCTGCTGGTCATGACTGGCAAGCGGGTCGTCAGATGGGCCCGCTCACCGCTGGAACCGGGGCTGGTGGTCCAAGGAGTTGTCCGTGAGGAAACGCAGGTGGCCGACAAGATAAAAGAACTCCTCCACCTGCAGAAAATCGGGGCCAACAGGGTTATCGCCGGTATGAGCGGGATAAACTCTCTGTACCGCCTGATTACCCTGCCGGAGATGCCTGACGCGGTACTGGACGAGGCGGTGAAACGGGAGGCTAAGAGGGTACTGCCGGTATCTCTGGACGAAGTCTACCTCTCTTTTCAAGAAGTGCCGTCAGGAAGGGGAGAAAAACGGCTTTTTCTGGCTACTTACCCGCGCAATATGGCCGATAGCTTGCTGCGGACAATGCGCAAGGCCGGCCTTGAACCCTATCTAATGGACCTGGCTCCCCTGGCCCTGGCCCGCATCCCGGATGAATCCAGGGCTATCATTGTTAACTCCAGAGCAGAACATGCCGATATCATAGTGATAGAGGAGAGATTGCCCCAACTTATACGCGTGTTGTCCCTGCCCAGTGAAGCCAAATCTCTCTCAGAGAGACTACCGGCAATCAGTGAGGAGTTGACCCGGACGGTCATGTTCTACAACTCCAGCCACATGGAGAAACCGCTAGCGGCATCCGTACCACTGTTTGTCGTCGGCGAGCTGGCCGAAGCGCCGGATAGCTGGCCTTCGCTGGTTGGCCGCTTTGGCTTCCCGGTATCCCCACTACCGGTACCCGTAGAGTATCCGGAAGGTTTCCCGACCAACGACCTCACGGTCAACATCGGGTTAGCCTTGAAAGAGCTGACTGAGGAAAGAGGCGGTGGGAATTTCTCTATCGTTAACCTGAACACTCTGCCCGAGGTCTACCAGCCCAAGCGCATACCCCTATCCCGAGTCCTGGCACCAGCCGGTATTATCATCGGCCTGGGCATACTGGTCTACATCGGCTATCTTGCCCAGCAAAGTCGCGGCGAGACTGAGACACTGAAGTCTCGGCTGGAGGCCAGCGCGCCGCCACTAGCCCAGCAGCAGAAGGACATCGCTGCCATAAAGGAGCAAATAAAGCAGACAGAACCACAGACCAAGCCAATTGATGCTCAGATTGCACAGGTCAAGGCTACCGCCGCCGTCTTTACTTCGACCCAGAGCAGTCTGAATATAAATCGCAGCACCGTTGACGCTGACATGGACAAGATTGTGAAGCTACTGCCATCCGAGGTGAATTTGTTGACGGTCAATCATGCCAGAGGCGTGATAACTATCACCGGTGTGGCTCCGGATGAGGATTATATTTTTGAATACGCTCGAGCTCTCAGAGAAAGTGGCGGAGTGTCAGCGCTGGTTATATCATCGATAGCACTGGAAGAAGAAGAGGAGGAAACCGTCCGGTACAGTTTCGAGTTTCTCCTACAATAGTGAGGGGGTTGAGACCATGGATATATTTCAATTGCTCCATATCGCCAAGGAAAAGGTGGCTTCAGATGTGCACCTGGTTGTAGCCAGTCCGCCAATGTTCCGTATCAACGGCCAGCTACAACCGTTGGACGGTCTGTCTCCACTGGCGGCCGAAGACATAAACCAGGCCTTTCTCCAGATTGCCACCCCGGAAGAGAGAGAGTATTTCCACCGCCATATGGAGCTGGACTTTGCCTATACCCTGCCTGGCGTTGGGCGCATACGCTGTAACGCTGCCCAGCAGCGCGGGGCTATTAGTCTGGCCTTACGCTTGTTGCCGCTCAAGGTACCGACTATTGACGAGATGGAACTGCCGCCAATGCTGAAAGAGCTGGCCATGAAGCCGCGGGGGCTCTTCATCGTTACTGGACCTACTGGTAGTGGCAAGAGCACCACACTGGCATCCATGATTCACTACTTGAACGCTAACTCAACCAGCCATATCGTGACCATTGAAGACCCGATTGAGTATATTCATCCCAGCATTAAGTGCGCCGTCACCCAGCGTGAACTGGGCAGTGATACCGTGTCCTTTGCCGAGGCGCTCAAGCATGTCTTAAGACAGGACCCGGATGTAATCCTGTTGGGCGAAATGCGTGACCTGGAGACAGCCTCCTCAGTGCTCACCCTGGCCGAGACCGGCCACTATATCATGAGCACCGGCCACGCCCCGAGCGCCACACAGGCCCTGGAAAGAGTAATTGACATGTTCCCGCCACATGAGCGCTATCTGGCGCAGACTCGACTCGCTTCGCTGCTGATAGCGGTAATCTGCCAGGTGCTGGTGCCCCGGGCAGATGGCTCCGGGCGAATCGCCGCCGTTGAGATTATGCTGGCCAACCCGCCGGTCAGGAACCTCATTCGTGAGGGCAAAATCTACCAGTTGCCCAATGTCATCCGGACGCACAAGGATATTGGCATGATTACCCTGGATGAGGCCCTGGTCAACCTCTACCTCAGGGGCGTAATCAGCGGTGAGAGCCTCCTCAGCCTGTGCAACGACCGCCAGGAAGTGGAAAAGCTCATCGGGAAAGTAGCCGTCTACTAAGGTCCCTCACCCACCCCCACCAGATGCTAAATGCCAGGACTACATCCTGAGACACTTCAGGATTGTCCATCGGCGATATGGCTTGTTTACTTAACCTCCCCGCCTAAATCACCCTCTCACCTTTCAATCCCCTGTTCAATAATCTACCATTCGCTAATTGACAGGTCGAGGGCTGGCACCTATACTGGCGATAACACAGCGGGAGGTGAGACTATGAAAATCAAGGCCAATGGTATCTCTATGAACTACGAGATAACCGGCCAGGGCCAATGGCTGACCCTGATTCACGGTGCCGGAGATAACCTGGAGGCCTGGTGGTTACAGGTGCCCATCTTCTCCCGGCACTACCGGGTGTTGACTTATGATGTCAGAGGCTACGGCCAGACACAGACTCCGCCCGAAGGCTACTCAAATGATACCCTCGTCCAGGACCTCTATGAACTGCTGAAGGCCCTCCGTATCAGGGAAACCTGTGTCCTGGGTTACTCTATGGGCGGGAGAGTGGCCCTGGGGTTGGCCCTGAGCCATCCGGAAATGCTCAAAGCCCTTATACTGGCGAACAGCCCGGTAGCGCCTGTATCGCGCAGTCAGGAAGAGATGCAATCAATGATGAAGCTCCGCCAGCAACGCCTGGAACTGGTCGAAAAGCATGGCCTGGAGCCGATAATGGGCGAGAGCACCGCCATGGTCTTCTCCCCCGGCTGGCCGGAGAAGAACCCAGCGGTTATCGAGCAGTATACGAAAATCCGACTCAAGAACGACCCCAAGGCCTATCTTGTGGCCATGCGAGCGATGGCCTGGGGCGCCCCCCAACCCGATGTCAGCGTTATCAAGTGCCCGACCCTCATCATCGCCGGTGAGAAGGATGGCCTGATGGGAGCGGAAAGCGCCAGAGAGGGTCAAAAGCTGATTCGTGGCTCACAGCTTAAGATTATGGCCACTGGTCACGCTGCTTACATAGAAAAACCTGAGGAATTCAACGCCACGGTGC
>Ga0299912_10001870_pt1 | contig 17090 bp, 19 predicted proteins | sample RVTome_2_FD_207667 | JGI IMG/M metagenome (GOLD analysis project Ga0299912, IMG submission 207667) | Soil microbial communities from uranium-contaminated site in the Upper Colorado River Basin, Wyoming, United States - RVT95D214 (version 2) ... | reverse complement strand
GTAAGAGTATGGGTCTCACCGATTCAACTGCCACTAATGTATACAGGCTGGTCAATGCAGAAGGCGATAACCTTCCGGGACTTATCGTCGATTATTACAATGGGCATATAGTCATCCAGATGCACTCGACAGGTATGTACCGCAGTAAGCAGGGCATTGTAAAAGCACTAGAGCAAGTCTATAAAAACCGGATCATAACAATTTTTGATAAAAGTGAAACAACAATGCCGTACAAAAGCCCGGTAGATGTGAGAAATACCTTCATTATCGGCACTGCAACAAATACCATAATCTCGGAGAATAACTTGAAATTCAGGGTCGATTGGGTCGAAGGTCAGAAAACAGGCTTTTTCATTGATCAGCGGGAAAATCGTCAGTTATTAAAACAATACACTGAGAATAAAGATGTACTGAATTTATTCTGTTATACAGGCGGATTCTCGGTATATGCATTGTCCGGAAAGGCCCGGCAGGTGCACTCAGTCGATAGTTCAGCTAAGGCAATCGATCTATTACATGAGAATATAGATTTGAATTTTCACGGTGCAGAGCACAAATCCTATGCAGATGACAGCTTTAAATTCATGGAGAATAGTAAAGATGTTTACGACCTTATCATTCTCGATCCTCCTGCCTTTGCAAAGCATCAGAATGTTTTGCATAATGCGCTTCAGGGATATAAACGTCTGAATCAGAAAGCAATCGAACAGGTGCGAAGCGGAGGCATTATTTTTACGTTTTCGTGCTCACAGGTTGTATCGAAGGAAAATTTTCGAAAATCGGTATTTGTAGCAGCTGCCAATGCAAAACGGAATGTCAGGATACTACATCAGCTAACTCAACCCGGCGATCATCCGGTAAGTATTTTTCATCCTGAAGGAGAATATCTTAAAGGATTGGTACTTTATGTCGAATGAAAACAGGATAGGATTTATATCTTTTTGTGTGTGGCTTTTATTGCCATTCCATTTCTGTAATGCACAAATCGAAGATCGGGCCCTGCTGGCCGATGTCAAATTCTGGAAGAATGATGGCGATACAAGCTTTGGGAAAGCATTGTACATCAATCAGTATAACTTCCAGTTCAATTTAACCATTTGCGATACAAGCGGACAACCGCTTGCATACTATTCTCCGAAAGATCTTGAAGGATTTATTTATTATGCGGGCAATGAAAAAGTTGAATTTAACAGCGTTCAGAATCCTGTTGATATGGGCAGATTATTTCTAAGAGTTGTATACCGCGGAAAATACACTCTTTACCAGCTTCTGGACATCAACTATAAGACAACAGTCCTGTCGTTCCTGGTCTCATACTACCTGTGGGACAATAAATGGATTCAACCTCCAATCACTTCAAATTTTGAAGTCGAATCCCTGTTGTACCATTTTTCTTCATGTCCTGAACTTGAGTATAAGATAAAAACAGGGCAGTACAGGTTACCCCACATTAAAGCAATTATTGAAGAGTTTGAACATTGCGACTTAACAGACAAATACGAATTCTTCTATGAGTAATAGAGATTGAATGATCAATCAATATGTGACGCAACCTATGACGTTTTATTTCAATCTACATATAAATTATACTTGTACAACATGAAAAAGAAAATTCCAAGCATTGCGTTCGCTCTGACAACATTCATTTGTCTTGCCCAATGCGAAAACAACAACCACCCTGCTCATCCGGAATATATGAAAACTATTCTGGGAGGTTGCAACTTAGGCACTCCGAAAGTAACTAGATCAGAATCGGAGGATGCAAATAATACAGTTGTTTTTACACTTTCAGGCGATACACTTAGTGTATTTGTAGGTGTTAACTTTACCTGCTGTACAGAATTCGAAACGGAAGTAACAGTCTCAGGAGATTCGCTTTACCTTCACATTGTTGATGTATGTTCCGAGTCAGACGAAGAGTGTTATTGTCGCTGTATGTGCTATTATACATTCGATTTTATTTTTACAGGTATTTCTGCAGGAGAATATTATTACTGTATCGATCTGGATAGTCCGCTCGAAGATGACTTACTGGTTATTCAGGAAGGTATATTAAACACAGCAGATCTCAAGTAGGTTCTATTAAATGATCTTAGTGGTCCGTTTCATTGTTTCAGAATTTTTTAACTTAGTGAGTGAAGTATTGCTTATCAAACAATTGATAAATTTGTTATCGGTGTTTCGATCATGAAAGAATCATCATTGTACAGAAAATCGATTTATCAAACGGAAAGATTACCCCACAATGAAAAGAAGAAAGTTCATAAAACTGTCAGCTGTATCAGCTCCGTTGATCGGCTGTTTTCCGGCAGATCTTTCGGGCATTGCACGCGAATTCAGGAATAATGGTATGGAGAAACGTTCCTATGGAAAAACCGGAGTGAAATTATCAATTCTTGGTTTTGGAGGGGTTGTGGTTATGAACTCAACTGCGGAGCAGGCTGACGAACGAGTGAGCAGAGCTATTGATTGTGGCATAAATTATTTTGATGTGGCTCCTTCTTATGGAGATGCGGAGTATAGAATGGGACCAGCCCTCGAACCATACAGGAAAAACGTATTTCTTGCCTGTAAAACAATGAAGCGAACAGCTGCTGAAGCACAAAATGAACTTGAACAATCATTGGAAAGGCTAAAAACCGACTACTTCGATTTGTATCAATTGCATGCTGTAACTAAAACTGAAGAAGTTGAGACGATCTTTGGAACTGGCGGAGCAATGGAAACATTTGTCAAAGCCCGTGAAGCAGGAAAGATCCGGTATATTGGCTTCTCAGCCCATTCAGTAGAAGCAGCTATGGCACTGCTCGATGGTTTTCGGTTCGATTCCATGTTATTCCCGGTGAATTATGCCTGCTGGCATGCTGGTAATTTTGGACCCCAGGTTCTTGAAAAAGCCCGTCAGCAGGGAGCAGCGATTCTTGCTATAAAATCAATAGCACGCCGACCATGGCCCGACGGTGTTGAAAAAATACCGAAATGCTGGTATGAGCCTGTAACTACATCCGAAGAAGCATTGAAAGCATTGAGGTTTACCCTCTCTCACCCTGTTACGGCTGCCATACCTCCTGGTAACGAGGATTTATTCTTTCTGGCATTGGAATTGATCAAACAGTTTAAACCCCTGTCAGAAAAGGAAATTATTCAAATGAAAGAGATGGGTAAAGCGGAAAATCCGTTGTTCCGCTTTCCAATGCAGTCGTAAATAGTTCTTGTATAGTAAGGTTTACTATGCTGCATCATAGAAACAAACAGTAGTGGATGTTTATAGTAGCTGCTTAATTTTAAAATTTATAGTTATCTAATCTTGATTGAACTTATTCATTCTCGTTGCATGATTACTTATATCACTAATTAAATATGGCAAATGCAACGATTCCTCCTATTGTTTATTAACTCCGGGTTTAGCTTCGCTGATTTTCAATTCATCCGGAGCTATCAATACCTGCCTGACGGCGAGGCAGGTTTCAGCCCTACAGGCTTATTTTTCATAATTTTAAATAGTTACTTAATTTAAATGCTTGTTAAGTATTCGATAAAAATCCTCCACTGCTCTCTTTTCAATCCAGGGTTTATGTCCGCAATTCTTTAACATTTCAAGCTGAAAATAGTTGTGTGAATCCTGAAATGGCACACACACTCCTTCCACCGGATGGGGATCATAATCGCCGTGGATCGCAACAACCGGACAACGTATTTTATTTATATAGCGCAGAAGCCCTCCGCTTTTTCTTAGCCCGGTGGCCTCTTTCCATATATTGGTAAATACATCCGGATCCAATTCAATTCCGGAATCATTTTCCGGAACAGGATCATAACCATCGGAGAGTATTAGTATTTTGCTTAGCCTCTCGAATGCAGCGTTCCGGTCAGATATTGTGTTTCCTTCAATCCCTGTTAATAACTTCATAAATTCATTTCTTAACCTCACATTCATCCGGCTAATCCGGGTTTCATAAATTGCTTTGGCATAATGTTGCTTGAGTGGGGCACAACCGATCAGGATTAATTTGCTAACCAGTTCAGGATAACTCGCTGCAACTATAATACCTAGCCATGCTCCCCACGAAAAACCGACCAGGATTGGTTTTTTATCTGCATAAGCTTTAATACTTACAAGAAGTTCTTTAATTTGTCCTTCTATTGTCAGCGCTCTATTCATTGGTTCCAGTACTCCAAAACATTCTGATAATTTCTGACCAACAGGTCGCATTTCTCCGCATGCTCCGGGACCGCCATGAATCAGAACAACCGAATAAGGTGGATTGCCATATTTTTTTATTACTTCCATTGTGTAATCCAAATCAGTTACTGATAACGTGGAATATTTTTACTCCGTTTGTAATAGGATTTAAGACCTATTTCCCTGATTAATATGTTATTTTTAAACCATCGTTTTTCAAGATTTTCATCAAAACCGGTTTGTTTACACGGAAAATCAAAACATTGAAAACAAAAATCCACTTTTTTCTCCTTCGAACATACCCGTACCCTGCATCCTTTGAATAGTTTGCACGTATTCTTCCTGCATCCTTCACAATTGGTATCTGCAAAATAATCGAGATGAGTCTTGAAATCAGGATATAAATTAAAAACCGGTTCATTGAGTAATTCAGAGAAACGATTCGCATGCTTATTGAAATATCCCAAGCTATTCCGTAACGCAATACTATACTTTTTAATGTCGCTCTCCTTGTAGGCAAAACATTTCTCACAACTCAGACCACATGGGGCCAGTTTATTAAGCAGAGCTCTTTTTTGCATCACTGATTCAATTTAACAATGTAAGATAGTAACTGTGTTTAATTATTCTTTCTTATGAAACGAACGAAAAAAGAATTTTTTGAGTTGCTAAAAAATCAAAGTTTTCGCTTTGGTTTAAATAATTGACTCAATCATTTATGATTTTCAATAAATACTCAACTCCCAGTCCGCTTGTTAAGAGCCTCTCCTTTCTATTGTTCAGCAATCGTTGCGACCAGTCGGTAAAGCCTCCATCGACTATCAGGTGTTCAGTTCCATGCTTATGAAGCAGAATATTGAATCGCAAGTACTTGTAATAGGTGAAATCTCCTTCACTCTCTCTAACAGTTACCGGGCAACATACCATTGACTGTTTGATAAAATCACTTACCGCTGCAAAAGGATTATGCGTTTCCGATTTATCAGGAATATGGATCAGAATAATAGACAATTCTTTATGGGGAATCATGTTTCCCAGCATGGTCAGGTAGAACCGGAGGTGCTTATCTATCATTGACTTCTCAAAGGTGTAATTGCCATTATCCCTGCCGGCAGAGACCGTACAAAAGAGTTCGAAATGTGCAGAGAAATACGGATTGTCGAACGATTGGGCTCTCACTGCACGGTGCGAACAACAAAGGTGTATTTCTTTGTCGGGATCTGATTCCCTTAGCAAGCTGGCTTCAAGAGCCAACACATTTGTTGCATCGGAAACCACCTCGGTTCCTCTAAGGGCAGTGACAATGTTATTCTGATCAACGGGAGCCAATACGGAACAACATCCAAAAGGGGTCAGTGGTGATAGATCCAACGGAGTAAATCCATTCGTCTGAGCCAATTCAAGAATTTCCAGCCTGGTTCTCATTAGTTTCTGTGGATCAAGAGTCGATGGTCTGACAAACCTGTTGTTTTGATAATTACTTAATAATGCTGAAGGTCTCAGCTTGCGGCTCTTCTGCCGGAATACTTCCATCAGCAATGTATTCAATTCTGAAAGGGTTAGTTTATCGGTCAAATCGGAAATAAGATGTAAATGTTCCGATTTTGTCAGACTGTCCGATACACGATTCTTTTTCATTTGTATGATACAGATTAATCCGATGACTTCACATATACCCGGAAATTTCTTAAACAATAAATATAATGATTTGCGATAAGAACCTTATTTATTTCCAAAGTACTTTTATAATACTTGACCCGGTTTCAGGGAAATCTGGTTCTTTATCACAGCTAAACATCAGGATTAATATAGCCAACACAGTCTGAGAATAGAATTTAAACATGGTGGTATCTTTTTTTATTCATTTTAAAAGATGCACAATATGAATATTTGGTTGCTTTGAATTGGGCTAAACGGTCGATAGTTGATCAGTAAGGACGTATAGAGGATATAAGTTAAATAGATCGCACAGGGATTGAGGACTTGCAGTTGTTCGAAAGCCTTCACCCACGCTGTTAATCCGGGCGTAAAGAATTCTAGGTTAAAACGAAAAGATATTTCAGAAAGTTTTGTCTATCTGTAAAAGTTTAGTCTTTTATATAAGGATTAATTTTCTGATTTCGAGTGTGTTATTTTGAGCATCCAAAACATGAACAAAATAAATTCCTTTCCCAGCCCATGCAGAAAGGTCAATATAAGACTGTTGTTGATTTATTTCATCTGTAAATAAGACTTGTCCCGAACTATTTGTAATCTTTACCATATATCCATCCAGTGTACTGTAATTGCCATAGTCAATGGTTATATGGTCATGTGTCGGATTCGGATAAATTGTTACCTCGGTATTATTGATTTTGATTAAAAAATTATTTGTTATTGGCTGATTGCATGATCCTTCATTGTATAAAGAGTAAATTTCAATACTACCCAATGCACGGTTGTAAATACGGATGTTATCTATTACTCCATTAAAGTAACGATTATTCCCTCCATCAGTATTCATAGTTGAATCATGTTTCCCAATCGTGAAAATATTATTCGAAGAATAGCTAATTGGACCGGGCCATTCCATCCAGTCAGCCACTTTTATATTGTTAAAATACATTATGACACGATCTCCGCCAGACCAGACAGCAACCACATGTGTCCACATAGACAAAGGAACGCTTATGGTTGTATATCCATAAGTATCATAACAATATGAATAATATCCTGAGGATGTATTCATCATTTGAAAATGTATTCCACCTGGAACTCCGCCGCCATCAAAACAATAATTATTAACAAACAAACTGTACCCGGTATTATTAAAATCATTTTGAGATGCTATAATACCACCCATGATATGTGGAAAATTGTTTGGCTTTATCCATGCGCTGATGGTAATCCCATCAGTACATTGTAATACACCAGGCACACTTTGTCCTATGAAAATATAATCATCCGATCCATCAAAATTATAAGCACTGTTCGCATTCCCGAACCTGTCGGTTGTTAATGAAGCGCCGTAAATAGTGCCATTGTTGCCATTCCCGCTTTCGTCATCAGCATTCCCATTAAAAGGCCAGTAACCCACAAGTCCATTTACAGGTACCTGTGCAACAATACTGCTCAATCCAACAATGGAGAACAGTATCAGAGATGTTACTTTCGTTTTCATATAATCTGAATTTGAGTTAATTATCTAGCTACGCCGAATAGTAAAACCAGATCATTTGTTTTTCGTGTCAGTCCATCTGTCTGTGTCGAATTTCGTTGTCAGAAGATATTTTATTCTTTCCGGTTCGAATGTCCGCTGTTTCTTTCGCCTTTTGATACCTGATTTTTAAGCCTAAACACTTCTATACCAAAACAATAATTAGATGCACGAAACCGGTAAAAGGTTGCGTTTACGACTGATATTTCGGCTTTTATAAAAAATTCCGTACCGGACTCCCTGCAACGAACAACGAACAGGGTGTATCCTTGTTAGCTTACTTTTATAAGGCTGGCTGGTTCTATACCTTGTTAACTGCCGAAAATAATTCAGTTAATTACATTTGGGTATGTTCTCCGGATAAATTACCTTTTCTGTTTCAATGTCTATAAAAACTCTAATAGGACAAGTCAGGGCATCGTAGGGAGTGTGAAAAATTACCAAAATTACATCTTCGCCATTATCAGGATTCTTTACCAAAGTGGCTTCGGCTTCTGTCCAATCATGAAGCGCTATTTCCTGTTCTGATTCGGATAACGAATTCCAGGCTATCTGTTTAAATTTCAGAAAATCGATTTGAACTTCTTCGTTTCCCTTATCACATGTGACGACTGTTAAGTAAAGAATCGTCCACAGAAGCATAGATGAAATCGCGGTTTGATTCATACGTATCGGATTAAATAACGATTATAAGATGTTACTATTCATTGAATGGTTGCGTTGGAAAAAAGACCTGACAACCATTAATTATACCTATCAAGCATAGATAAATTCCACTCTATTTAGAAATTTTTACAGGTCATAGACGCTTTGCTGAATTCATTGATCACCGTAACTGTTTGCATGTCCATGCAAATTACAATTTTCCGTGAAAACGGCAAATTCCCCGGGCAAGGTTCGATTAAGTCTATTCATCCATTGTTGTGGTTTAATCAGTTCTCACACCTGAATCTGAAAGAACGATATATTCGGGTTGGGGATTTTAATGTTTTAAGAAGTAAATATCGTATTTGTTTTTCCCGCCCGGGCAAGATGAAGGTTTCCTATGCATAAAATTGCAGGTTTTTCATAATGCCATTCATCCATTTGCAATTCACAGAAATATATTTTATACATTTATGAACTGACTGATAACGATCTCAGATGAAAAACTTTTTACTAGTACCATTTTTTGTACTATTGATCCAGGGATGCAATCCACTGATCGATACCTACCAGTCGGAAGTGAAGGAACGACTTGCTAGCCTGACTTTTGAAAACATCCCACTGCTTCAGGAGGAGGAGATCTCTGAATTACCCGAAGTGGTTCAGAAGTATATCCGCTATACCGGGAGCCTGAATAAGGAAAAAATCCTGGTTGCAGAAGCTGTTTACAAAGATGCGCGGATCAAAATGAATCCCGACCGGAACTGGCTGAAGGTAACATGTCAGCAAATGAATTTTACAGAACCTCCCTCAAGGCACTTTTACATTCACAGCAGGCTATTGGGTATCGTTCCTTTCAACGGGCGTGATATCTATGCCGGCGGACAGGGTAATATGCGCATCCGTCTTTTTAATGCCTTCACCGTGGCCGATGATACCAGCAGCGAGATGGACCAGTCTGCCTTAGTAACCTATCTGCAGGAGCCTGTTATAATGCCCTCGGCCTTCCTTTCGGAACAGATCGAGTGGATCGCATCGGACAGTATCTCAGCGACTGCAAGAATCAGCGACCACGGGATTGCTGCAACAGGAACTTTTTTCTTCAACCAGGAGGGCAAGATCACACGGTTTGTTACCAACGACAGATATTATGCACCGCAAGGAGAAAAACCCCGGAAGATCAAATGGTCGATAACCTTCGTTAATTACAAAAACTGTTCGGGTTTTATGCTTCCAACGCAGTTTGTTGCCACCTGGCATATGGATGAGGGTGATTTTATATATATCAAAGGAGACATGGAAACCATTAAATTTAACAACGATGTAACCCCGATACCCTGATCATTTTTGAAAAACTCAAAAGAAATGACATCAATCAAACCTAAAATAGCAGTTTCGATCCATAACCTTACCAGAAGATTTGGCTCCTTTACTGCTGTTGACAGCGTTTCGTTTGATGTATTGAAAGGCGAGATCTTTGGTTTCCTGGGCCCGAACGGTGCGGGCAAAACCACAACCATCAATATGATTTGCGGATTGCTACCTTCTACGGAAGGATCCATCGATTTTCACCGGTCGGGAACTCTCAGTGATATCAAATCATGTATAGGGTATTGTCCGCAGGATAACATTTTCTTTCCCAGGCTTACCTGCCACGAACAGCTTGTTTTTATGGGAGAAATGTATGGAATGCAGCGTAAAGAGGCGATGAATAGTTCGCAAAAATTGCTTGAACATATTGGTTTAACAGATAAAAGAAGTGTACTTGCCAGTAAGCTTTCAGGAGGCATGAAACGGAGGTTAAGCATTTGTCTGGCTCTGGTGCATAACCCGGAGATTCTCATCCTCGACGAACCCGAAGCAGGTCTCGATCCGCAGAGCCGTATCCTTGTCCGTGATTTTATAAAATCGTTCAGGAGGGAACGAACCATCATTCTCACAACGCATAATATGGACGAGGCCGACCGGCTCGCCGACAGGATAGCGATTATCGACTATGGTAAATTGTTACTTCTCGATACCCCGCAGAATCTGAAAAACACCATAGGTGAAGGGGATTTGCTGGAAATATATTGCAATACAAATGTTCTTGATAAAGCTGTAACTGCTTTGAATTCTTTACCCAGTTTGTCGCACCGCACGGTGACGCATGACAATTCCCTGATGATCAGATCGCAGCAACTGATCGACAGAATACCGGCGATTGTCGAACTCCTAAGAGCAGAACATATCGATATTACCGAGATCAAATTACGGGAAAATACCCTGGAAGATGTTTTTATCCATCTCACCGGAAGAAATCTCAGACAGTAGAATTTTTTCATATGAAAACCCTGAGCATCTTATACAAAAGCGTTCTTGAACAAATCCGGAGTTATTGGGTGTTGTTGCTCACGGTTTCAATGGGACCGTTCTTTATCATGGTCTATTACCTGATTGTCGAAACGAACACGCCCCATTACGACCTGATGGTGATCAATCACGACAAGGGAATGGCATACAATGAGCAGGAAGTAAATCATGGCGAACTCCTGATCCGGTTTCTTACCGAAGAGCTTCCCGATACGTTCGAGGCGCCCTTTTCAGTGCTTGAGGAGAAGGAAGAAATCATTGCACTCGGAAAGTTGAAACAAAGAAAGGCTGATGCTCTGATTGTATTGCCGGAAAATTTTTCCGGTCAAATAGCAAAAGCGGAAAATGCGGATTCAACATCGGCCGGCAACGTGCTTTTCTATGGCGACCTTACCAATACATATTATCTGATAACAGCTGTCTGGGCCAACGAAATGCTGAATAGCTATACCGATTATGTCACAAATAAACATAAAGTAATTGAAATAAAAGAAATTGCTGTCGGTCAGTCAGGGAAAATTAATGATTTCGATCTGATGGTTCCGGGAATCCTGATCGTTTCGATTATCATGCTTATGTTCACGGCTTCGATAGCTTTTGTTGTTGAAGTGGAAAACAAGACGATCATTCGTCTGAAGCTTTCCAACATGACAGGTTTTCAATTCCTGGCCGGGGTGAGTGCTGTTCAGCTGGGAGTTGGCCTGCTGTCTTTGATGCTCACACTACTGACCGCCATTTTGCTTGGTTTTAATTATTCCGGATCCCTTCTGATCATCGTAATGATCGGGTTGCTCACGAGTCTTTCGATTATTGGTTTCAGTCTGATCATTGCCGCATTTACCCGATCGGCAAATGAAGTGCTTGTGGTTGGAAATTTCCCCTTGTTCCTGTTTATGTTTTTCACGGGAGGTGCCTTCCCTCTTGAGGGTAAAACGTTGTTCACTATTGCCGGTTACCCGATAAACTACCAGAGCCTGATGTCGCCCACTCATGCAATAACAGCCTTAAACAAGCTTCTCATTATGGATATGCAGCTAGGTGATGTTATTCCCGAGATCCTGGTCCTGATTCTGCTGACAGTGGTATATTTTTCCGCCGGTTTGTTTTTCTTCCAGCGACGACATCTGAGACTAAATGGCTGATAAAAACAGTTCAGCGCGGAAATGAGGTGGGGTTGAGATGTTGTTATATAATTACCATGTTAAAACTGAGTTAAATCAAAATAAAGATTAGCATTAATTGAATACAGAAGCCCGTAGGGTTGAAATATTTCTAGAATTCTGTTTATATATTTGACGCTAACCCCGAAGGGGTGGCAAGTTAAATTTAAATACAAATATTATGGCAGAAACATATAGTCAAATTTATATTCAAGTTGTTTTCAGTCCATATAAACATGAGAATTGTATTAGTAATCAATGGAGTCAGGAGCTTTATAAATACATTACGGGAATAGTTAAAAATAAAGGGCAAAAACTAATAGCTATAAATGGCATGCGCGATCATATTCATATCTTTGTCGGTATCAAACCATCCATTGCTGTCTCTGATCTTGTGAGGGATATAAAAAATAATTCTTCAAATTTCATAAACGATCGAAGGCTTGTAAAAGGAAAATTCGCCTGGCAAGAAGGATTCGGATCATTTTCATACGGCCACTTTCAAATCGACTCGGTGTATAAATATATCATGAATTAAAAGGAGCATCATAGAAAAAAGTCCTTCAGGGAAGAGTACCTCGAAATGCTTAAAAGATTTGAAATTGATTATGATGAAAAATACTTGTTCGATTGGTTTGATTAATATATCACCCCTGCGGGGTTCCAATCTTACTTCTTTGTCTCTCCTATAAATATTTCAACCCTTTGGGTTTATACTTCTGTTGTGAAAGAATAATCTACTTGTTACTCTACCTCATTTATCCGCTGAACCATATAAACTGTTGCCCGGTGCGCTTTAAGAACTTTCTAATAGGCAAATAAAGGATAATCACTCATCAGCTTGTTTACTTTCTTCCTCACCGATGCTATTACCGATTCGTTATCGATATTTACGAGAACCTGATCGATAAGCTCCACAACCTGAACGATCACATCTTCTTTTACACCGCGGGTTGTAATAGCTGGTGTACCCACACGAATACCTGATGTCTGGAAAGGAGAACGGCTGTCGAACGGTACCATGTTTTTATTTACTGTTATATCGGCCAGTACAAGAGTATTTTCTACCTGTTTACCCGTAATATCGGGTACTTTTGAACGCAGGTCGATCAACATAGAATGATTGTCGGTACCGCCCGATACAACATGGTATCCGAGGTTAAGAAAACATTCTGCCATTTTTGCTGCATTCAGTTTTACCTGCTTCATATAGTCCTTATAACTGTCGGTAAGAGCCTCTCCGAATGCGACCGCTTTGGCGGCAATAATATGTTCCAATGGTCCGCCCTGAATTCCCGGGAATACTGCGCTATCGAGTAATTGTGTCATGGTCTTCAGCTCGCCCTTTGGGGTCTTTTTTTCCCAGGGATTTTCAAAATCCTCGGCCACCAGTATAAGTCCGCCTCTTGGACCGCGTAAGGTCTTATGTGTAGTTGTAGTTACTATATGACAATGTGGAAAAGGATTGTTTAAAAGTTTTGTTGCAATAAGTCCGGCAGGATGGGCAATATCGGCCATAAGTATGGCTCCAACTTTATCTGCAATAGCACGCATACGAGTATAATCCCAGTCGCGCGAGTAAGCTGAAGCTCCGGAAACAATCATCTTGGGTTTTTCCTTCACAGCCAGCGTTTCCATCATATCGTAGTCGACACGGCCATCTTCCTTCCTGAGTTGGTATGCAACCGGCCTGTAAAGAATTCCGGAATAATTTACCAGTGAACCATGTGTTAAATGTCCACCGTGAGAAAGATCAAGGCCAAGAAAGGTATCTCCCTGTTCTAGAACAGCCAGCATAACTGCCGCATTGGCCTGAGCACCTGAATGAGGCTGCACATTGGCCCATGTTGCACCAAAAAGCTTTTTGGCACGCTCAATGGCAAGAGTTTCGACCTCATCAACCACATGACAACCTCCATAATATCTCTTTCCAGGCAATCCCTCAGCATACTTGTTGGTAAGGCAGGAACCCATGGCTTCCATTACCTGGTTACTTACAAAATTTTCCGATGCAATAAGTTCTATGCCATACAGCTGTCTGTCATTCTCTTTTTTTATCAGATCGAATATTATGGAATCTCTTGTCATAAATTGATTTGTTTTACGTGCGACAAAGTTACTTTTTCTGAGAAATCTATCAAATACAAGTTATCGATACCATAATCTATTTTGCTTTGACCTGGGATATGTGTAATACAATTCATTGTATCAGAGTATGATGATCAGATCTGTCAAAAAAAATATGACATTTTTAAACCAGCCTGTTTATTTTTTCATAACTTGGTTTTGATCAAAATTATAAACCATGGAAAACCAAACAACCCAAAATTTACGTCCTACTTTTCTTACCGTAGTATGTATTATCAGTTTTGTCGGACTGGGCCTCGCTATTGTCAATAACCTGTCAACTTTAGCATTTAGCAGCGCCAGTTTGTCACTTTATGATCTCATTCAGGGCAATCTGGAAATGGCACTTGATCAGGCCAGTGTTACCGACCCGGCTGCCGTAAAAATTCTTGAGAATATTTTTGATTCTGTGCTGAAGTTGATAGCCATATTACCTCTTTTTGCCGGTATAGGCCTTATCTGTTCTATTATTGCGCTTACAGGGGTTATTATGATGTGGAACCTCAAGAAGATTGGTTTCTTCTTATACTCCAGTGCAAAAGTTATCTTAGTCTTTATTCCGGTGATTTTAATCGGATACAATTTTATTTCAATAATGATCAGCATGAGTATGTTGATAGGTGCAGCTTTATTTATTACCCTATATGCTCTGAATTTGAAATCTATGAATTAATCTCAGTAATATCCATTTAAAAACATTTTTACTATGAAACTTGAAATCAAACATCAGGAGAAATATTCTCGAGGTGAATTGCTCCTGCGTACTTTTTTTGGTGGGCTGTATATTGGTCTGCCTCACTTCTTTATTCTTTTCTTTGTGAGTATCTGGTCCGGCATTCTGAAAATCGTTGCGTTTTTTGCAGTACTGTTTACGGCCAAGTACCCGAAATACATGTTTGAGTTCCATGCCGGTGTGATGAGATGGGGTCTGCGTTTAATGGCCAGGCTTTATAATTTATCGGACGGATATCCTGCTTTTGGTATAAAAGGTAAGGATGAGAATACCACATTTGAAGTGGAAAATCCTGAGAAACTTAGCCGTCTCTTACTGATTGTAAGGTTATTGTTTGGCTGGCTCTATGTGGGAATACCTCATTATTTTGTCTTATTCTTCCGTTCGATAGCAACTGGTGTATTGATGTTTCTTGCATGGTGGGTTGTTTTATTTACAGGTAAATATCCGGCCTCTTTCCATTCATTTAACACAGGTACAATCCGCTGGTCTATGCGAATCGGTTTGTACATGGGTTTTATGACTGACAAGTACCCTCCATTCTCGGGTAAATAATATAAATGAATTACCTCTTAGCAGACCTTCCCGCCCTGCCTTGCCGACAAACAGGAGTAAAACACTGGCAGGCGGGACTGTCGAGGTATCTAATTTAATTGGAAAATTTAAGTCGATATTTTCGATGCAAACATAGGCATGATACATAATCCCGACTTTACGTCGGGATTCCAGTCTGCCTACAGGAAGGAAGTCGACATATAATTTTTACTGCATTATATTTGTAAAAATTGAGTCTCATTAATAAAAACCAAAACTTAATATCATGGAAGTAGTAAATCCTTCGCAAACAAACAAAATTCAGCTCCCTAACTCTTCGGCCACATTAGTGCTTGGAATCTTATCGGTATTTCTTGGATGTGGTACCCTAGGACTTATACTCGGAATCATCGGATTGGTGATCTCCAAAGAAGCAAAACAACTTTACGATAAGAATCCTGATGGTTATATTGGCTATGGCAATCTGAATGCAGGCCGTGTACTTTGTATTATCGGTGTTGTCCTTGGTGGCATCTCATTGCTAGTATTACTATTATGGATCCTGGGTATTACAGCGCTGATTGGAACATTTGCAGGTTTAAGTACAGTATAATACAGTGCCTGAGCAATGCTGGAATGGCTTGAGAGTCATCAAATTCCCTGTATTTATAAAAGTATTTTAGGAATAGAATGTCCGACCTGCGGATTTCAAAGGGCTTTCATCCTGCTTTTAAAAGGTGATTTAGCAAAGAGCCTGTTGGTCTATCCTGCTCTTATACCAACTCTAGTGCTCATTGTCATTCTGATTTCCTGGCTTGTATTCCGCAAACCCCGATGGTCGCTGGTGAAACGATTTATACAAATTGACCTGGCGTTGATTTTTATAACCTATATTTTCAGACTCGTAAGCTGATTCTATCACTTAGTAATTATTCATCAGCAGTAATATCCAGTAACCACTTTCGATATACCGAGAATAATTTTGATTTTGAGAGAAAACCAATATATTTTCCATTTTGAATTACCGGCAAATTCCAGCTCCCTGTCTCTTCAAACTTTTTCATGACCCCATCCATGGGTTCGCTGGGCGATACGTGTGTCGGAGGTAAGATCATCAAATCGCGCACATAGGTCGATTCATACATTTCGGTATTAAAAATTATATGCCGGATATCATCCAGCAAAACGATACCAACCAGCATATCGTTGCTGATTACCGGGAAGATATTTCGTTTTGAACGTGAAATAGCAATTACCAGATCACTCAGCTTGTCATTCGGAGATACTGAAATAAAATCCTTTTCGATGACCTTACCCATATCGATGAGTGATAATACAGCCTTATCTTTGTGATGTGTTATTAATTCGCCTCGTCTGGCAAGTCGCATGGCATAAATGGAGTGGGGTTCAAAATACCGGATTGTGATTAATGCAACTATGGAAGTAATAATCAACGGTAGTAACAGACCATAACCTCCTGTAATTTCAGCAATTAAAAATATAGCGGTCAACGGAGCATGCATTACACCTGCCATTAATCCGGCCATTCCGACCAGTGAAAAATTTCGTTCCGAAACAGTTGCATAATCGAACAGATTGATAACACGTGCCGCAAAATATCCGGCAATTCCGCCAATGAATAGTGTAGGAGCAAAAATTCCTCCCACTCCGCCGGCACCATTGGTAATTGCTGTGGCTGCTATTTTAAAGATCATAATCAACAATAGGAACAACCCGAATAGCCAGAAATTATCCTGTACCCCGTAAAACAGACTTCCATTTGTGATCTCTCCCGGATTTCCGTTGAGCAATGCTTCCAGAGTATTATAACCTTCGCCAAATAAAGGAGGAAGAAACAGGATAATAAGTCCCAAAATTACCCCGCCAATCAGGGGTCTCATATAAGGATTTTTTATCTTCCCAAAGAGAGATTCAATATAAATATTACCCCGGGTCAATAAATAGGCTACTATACCACAGAATATACCAAGCAGTATATAATAAGGAATACGTTTCAGAATAAATGATTCACTCAGGTAGAAGGAGAATATTTCAGCTTTTCCCAGGAAGAAATATGAAATGGTCAATGCAGTAACAGCACTAATAAGCAAGGGTATGATCGACCACATGGTCAGATCGAGTATTAATACCTCAAGAGCA
>Ga0299912_10001869_pt1 | contig 17093 bp, 23 predicted proteins | sample RVTome_2_FD_207667 | JGI IMG/M metagenome (GOLD analysis project Ga0299912, IMG submission 207667) | Soil microbial communities from uranium-contaminated site in the Upper Colorado River Basin, Wyoming, United States - RVT95D214 (version 2) ... | reverse complement strand
TCAGGGGCGACCTGTCCGACATCACGGGCGACCTGTCCGACATCACGGGCAACCTGTCCGACATCAGGGGCGACCTGACCGGCATCACGGGCAACCTGTCCGACATCAGGGGCAACCTGTCCGACATCACGGGCAACCTGTCCGGCATCAGGGGCAACCTGTCCGACATCAGGGGCGACCTGACCGGCATCACGGGCGACCTGACCGGCATCACGGGCAACCTGTCCGGCATCAGGGGCAACCTGTCCGACATCAGGGGCAACCTGTCCGACATCACGGGCAACCTGATCGGCATCAGGGGCGACCTGACCGGCATCAGGGGCAACCTGTCCGACATCAGGGGCAACCTGTCCGGCATCACGGGCAACCTGTCCGGCATCAGGGGCGACCTGACCGGCATCACGGGCGACCTGTCCGACATCACGGGCGACCTGTCCGACATCACGGGCAACCTGTCCGGCATCAGGGGCAACCTGACCGGCATCAGGGGCGACCTGGATAAGGCGGACATAACCATGGAGGAGCGCGCCGCAGGGATAGATATCTCCGCGCTTATTAAGCATTAAGCGGCCACGGCTTACAAATCGGAGGTACGAATGGAGTCAAAGGAAGTGCTTTCAGGATTCGCGATAATCGTCGCGGATCGCGGCTATGTGTACGTCGGAGATTGCGCGATAGATGATCGCTATTGCGTAATGACCAATGCGCGGAACATCCGCTACTGGGGGACCGAGCGAGGGCTCGGACAACTCGCGCTCGAAGGGCCTACCGAAAAGACAAAGCTGGACGCCGTAGGTAGCGTCCGCATACCGGCCCGAGCGATCATCTCCGTAATCGACACCGAGGCCGCAAAGTGGCCGTCCTCGAAGTAACACTAGACGGCTACGGCTACGGCGACGGCTACGGCTCCGGCGACGGCGACGGCGGCTACGGCTACGGCGACGGCTACGGCTACGGCGACGGCGGCGACGGCTACGGCTACGGCGACGGCGACGACGGCTACGGCGACGGCGACGGCTACGGCGACGGCTAATCATTCGGGCAAGGCCTTCGCCGCTCGGCTTTCGGGGCGGACTTGCCGGTGGGTAGTCTCGGAAGGCTAACGCGCGCCTACTCGGTTCGACTCCGAGCGCCGGCATCGCCGCTGTTATCCAGGATTTGGCGGATGACGGGGAGCCTTCGGGCTCTGTGCCTAGCCTGGTAGGTACATTCGAGCAAAGCGGATCGCGCGGGTAACTCGGCCCGCAAGCCCATGCGATCCGCAACTATTGGCAATCGGACAGAGCGTAGGTCGCAACGCGATCGCGCGGTAACTATGTAAAGGCTGTCGCCAGAGCCCGTAACCGGCACTTTTTAAGGAGGCGCGATGAATCCGCTATGGCTACTGCTGATCGTCCCGGGCGTAAGCTTATTTACCATCTGCATTATGGCGATGTTTTGGGCGGGCGACGACAGCGACGCGCGCATGATCGCGCTACTCAAAAAGCAATATGACGAGTTACAAATCTGCCCTGACGGTGACGTGAATATCCTAGCCTTGCGCCATGACGCGGAGCTCCGCGAGATAGAAGGATGAAGATACTCCACGCCCTGAAAGTCGCGATACTGATCATCGGCAACCTGTGCGCGCTGGCCTTTCTGACCGTAGGCGCGGTTACGGCCTATACGCTTATCATCCAAGCGGCCGAAGCGCGGCCGGTCGTCTACGTCGCGGAGCGCTCATCGCCGCCGAAGGGCCTGTCAAAGTACGGATTCTACGAGCTGGCCTATGCATACAAGGGCGATATACACCGCGTGCAATTCCTGGCCCGTGCGCAACGCGACGCATTCGAGCGCGACTATCTGCAAAAGCTCGGACTCGTGACCGGCCCGGCGGTTGACATGAGCAAGATACCGCAAGACCTGGGCGATGCGGTCGGTAAAAATGCCCGGTGAATACGCGCTATGCCAGGGCAAGCGATGCCTGTCCTACTGCGAGGCACACCAGCAGATAGCCGACGCGCGGAGGATGAACCATACGCGGCATCTCAAGCACATTCCGAAGCGGGCGTACAAGTGCGATATCTGCGGGACGTGGCATCTGACGAGCAAGCCGGACAGGACGCGAGCCAAGAGATAGGGCTTGCAATCTGTCGCGGATTGTAATATACTAGGCGTGCTCGCCGAGCGCGAGGAAGGAGCGGAGTAATGGAAGAGCTTTTCACGGTGCCCGATGAGTCGCGCGATATGGTCCCGGCAGAGGGGCGCGCGGTTGCAGAGCGGCCCAACGCGGAGGTAGCGGCCGATTTCATATCCGATCTTTTCCGTGAGACTTCATCGACTCCAAATAGCGCGGAGAAGGTAGCACTCATGCGCGAGCTGATCGCCATGCGAGACGCGGAGATTGCTCGGGTATCGCGCGAGAAGTTTGAAGCGGCCTTCGCCAAGATGCGGGCCGCACTTCCGATTATCAAAAAGGTAAAAGAAGTTACGCGATTGGGCGGACAGCACATGTACAACTATGCGCCGCTTGAAGAGATTCAAAAGCAGTGTGATCCGATCCTACGCGATAATGGCTTCGCCTACGCATGGCGCGAGGAAGCAATCGAGGGCGGCAAGCGCGTATGGTTCGACCTGTTCGGCTTCGGGCATACGCGGTCAAACTTCTTCGACGCTCCACTCCTCGGGGCCAAGCAATCCAACTCGGGCGGCGAGATAGTCAACGCGGTCCAGGCCGCGCGCATGACTTCCAGTTATGCTAAGCGGAATAGCATGGTAGACGGCCTCGGGCTCATCATCGAGGACGAGGACACGGATGGCGCGACGCTAGAAATCGACGAGGAGCTCAAAAAGACGCTCGCGAAGATCGAAGGCGCGGAGACGGTCGAGAAGCTACTCGACATAAACAAGATCGCGCTGGATAAGTACGCGAACAACGCGAACGCGCGGACGTTCATCCTCGGCACCTATGCCCAGGCGCGTAAGCGATTGACGGGGGCGCAGTCATGATCCAGGGCTCGGCGGAATGGATGGCCCTTAGAACTGGCGCGCTGACCGGATCACGCATGTACGAGGCGTGCGCGAAGGGCAAGCGGGGAGACTACTACGCGGCGCGCGCGGACCTGCTAAACGAAAAGCTGATCGAGCGATTGACCGGGCAGGCCGCGCAACACTTCGTCACGGATGCGATGCAATGGGGGACGATGCATGAAGACGACGCGCGCATCCTATACGAGACATACTCGGGCAATCTTGTCGCTGAGTGCGCCTACTTCGCGCATCCGACGATAGCGCGGAGCGGAGCTTCCCCGGATGGACTCGCGGGCGAGGACGGCGTAATCGAGATCAAATGCCCAACGACGGGCGTGCATCTTGAAACGATCCTGTCGGGAGAGATACCCGAGCGGCATACGTATCAAATGGCATGGGAAGCGGAATGCTCCGGGCGCAAGTGGGTAGACTTTATCAGCTACGATCCACGACTCCCCGGCGATCTTGCATACTTTTGCAAGCGCTATATGCCCGACCCCGCGTTCCTGGAATCCTTGCGCGATGAGGCGCGGAAGTTCCTCGCCGAGCTAGACGCGCTAGAGGCGAAGGCTAGGGCGTATCATCCATGAGCCGCGAGCGCGACCTATTCGACCAGCACGAGGAGCGGCTAGACATCTATGAGCGCGACGGTGGTATCTGCCGGACGTGCGGGCTACTAGTGGATATCAATAGCTTTACCGTAGCGCATAGAATTGCGAACTGCGAATGGGCAATAAGGAAATACGGTCGCACGGTTATCGACCACCCGCTAAACAAGGCGACGACGCATCCGGGTAGGTGCAATGATGGCGTGTTAATAACTTACAGGGACGCCGAGCGCGAGGCTCTTGTCGCGGAGATTCGCGCCGCGATAGATGAGGAAGAGCGGCGCGGGTAGACTAGCCATCCGCGCCGAGTTGCGCCTTACGGAGTCGCCGACAGGTCCGGCTTGATGAACTTGATCGTCAGCGCCGTGCAGAGAGCATCGAGGACGAGGAAGACGATCGGGAGCCAGTCGGGGTCAGCGGGGAGCGCGAAGGATACGCCAGCCGCGAGAGCGAATGCCAGGGACGTAATCGCGAATCCGAAACCGCGCTTTTTGCGCTCAGGGGTAGTAGCCATGTTGTCACCTCCAATCAAAAACTAATCGACGCAACGCGCCGATGATTATCTAATCACGGCCGAAACTATAACGGCACATGCGGCGGCGAGCGACCCGACGCCTGTAAATACTAGCATAAGCTTTTCTCGCCTTGTCATCTTGCGGCGCTCGATGCCGACATTTTTCGCTTCTTCCATTTTGTTATGCTCTTCATGCGTCATGCACTTCGGCAAGTACTCTTGAATCTCTTGCACTTTCTGCCGCGTTTCTCGCAACTGCGAGGCCATGCCGTCGCCATTTGACCCGAGTATCGCATACCAGAGCTGATAAACTGTTTCCTCTAAGGTGTCGGGTTTTTCTGGTTTGCTCATGTTGCCATTCCTTCCGCCGCGAGCGCGGCCTCGTACTCCTCAGGTCTATGATGCGTTGGCCACGGTAGCGCGGCCGCGCCGATCTTGATGAAGCGCCCGACATGGCGATAACCCCAGGTCCACGGCGGGACCATCGTCACGACGTCCCCGCGGCGCCGGATGACGGTCAGGCCCTCAAACCGCTCGCGGATTGCCGGGCTCGGGAGCCATAGAACGCGAGGCGGGGCGAAGGCGTAGGACTGGATGCCCGTGGGCCCGCGATGGAACACGATATCCTCATGCGCAAGGACCGTGAGCGCCGCGCCCTGTGAGAACCCAGCAACCGTCACGCGCTCAGCGTGCAGGACCTGCGGGATTATTTCATCGCGGGCGGACTTGTAGAGAGTCGCGAATCCCCAATGTGCGCGCCAGGGTATCGGCTGGTCGCGGTAGGGTCGAGGGGGGAAGGCGAGATTGAAGAGCCAGTCGGAATCGGACGCCGTGCTTTGGAAATATAGTCGCGACTCATACCCGTCGCGCTCTATGCGGTACTGCACGCCGAGGCCGGCGGTCTGCCATGGGCCAGAGGTTGCGGACTGTAAGAGATTATTTATCGTCATTTGAATTATTTTCCATTTTTATTCTCCTTAATTAAGCAATATAATCTATTTCTACATAGCCGCGATTTATTGCGATAGAATCATAAGAAGAATTATCAAACCATCCACTTCTTTTTAAGACAATATAAGTAGCGTCGCTAACAATACCTACCTGATTGCCGCTCGTATAATATCCTTCTGCGGTATAATTAAAATCAAATAACATGGTTTGAGTATCATTATAAATTGAAGCAGTCACTCTAATTATTTTCGACAATGTTAGTCCATGAGCAATGCTCACAGATGAAGCCGAATCCATATTCCATGCACCGATCTCTATAACCTTTCTTCTTATCGTTATTGCGTTTTCGCTTATCCCGCCATTTGCGCTTATCGCTCCAGTGCTCGATATTGTAGCAGCTCCAACATTCCCGCTAGCCGCAATATCCTGCGCCGCGATATCCCGCGCCGCGATATCCCTAAACGCGATATCGCCATCCGCGTCGCGCTTGGCTAGCGCTTTACCAGTAGCCGCGTCGGTTGACAGCGGGAGCGTATTGTCGCCGCCTGCCAGCATGCGGATATTCTCGTTGGTCTTGTTGGTGTCGGTATAGGCGAAACCGTCCGCCGCTACGAAATCAACCTTCGGCGTAGTGAATGCCATTATGCGCCCCCTAATACTTGATAATATAGTTCACGCCGATAGTCTTACCGCGCGTTACGGTGCCAGTGCGGGGGGTTCCGTTTGTGCCGTCAGTGACTGGGGCGTCGGTAGTCAGGCCTGTTTGTTGAACACAATCTGCCGTACCAAATCCAAGGCCAGCTGACCCTGGAGTGTGAGCAGTCCCCCACGTCGTCATTCCGTGCTTGTGTCCCTGCCCCTGGTCATCTGCAAACGCGCCAAGAGCCCGTGCATCATGCGCCGTTATAGCTCCGTGAGTCGTCCCCGTTACCGCAGAATATGTCCCCGCGCCAATCGGAGCGGCCTCGCGCATGTCGGGGACGTTAAACGTGGTTGATCCGTTGCCGACTCCCCACGTTGTACTAATAGCTGAATACAAATCGGCGTATGTGGCGCGGCTCACTGCTTGGCCGACGCACAAAAGCCAACCCGATGGCACGGACGATCCAGCGAAAGGAAGCATCGCTCCTGCGGGCATTAGCGCCCGGGCCTGAAATCCATCTACAGTGTCCGCATCAAGTCCGCCTCCACTACCCGGATGGATGCGCTTATTCGCTCCGCCCTGAATTATCGGGATAGAATCAGCAATCACGGAAGTAGTAGCGACCGGGAATGCGCTAACCTTTTTAGTCGGTGCATCGGCCATTTATTCGACCTCCCATAAATACCCATCCTCGGCTTCCCACATATAGCCATCCTCTGTAAGCCATAGCGCATCGGCTACAACCAATATACCATCCTGGCTTGATCGTAGCGTCCCGTCAAACGTTAGTTCTTGACGGACCAACCAGAAATCCTCGGTCGTCGTTCTGCTCGCGTCGGTTGTGATCTTGTCCGAAAGCTCAAGCGCAGGGTCGCCGCGCCATGCCTGTTTAAGATCGCGCCTGGGAGTAGAGTACATCGTTAGTACTTGATTGGCAATCTTATACGCCGCGTTTGCATCCTGGATGAGCGGATTATCCGGGAACTCGTAGACCTTTTCGCCGAACTCGGATATCGAAGACTCGTCGCGCGAAGTAGCAACGCCCCCGCCGGTTACGCGCAATACCTTTGCATTAACCTCTAACTCGATAATCGCGGCCGCCCCCGATGCGTTCGTAATCTCAATGTCAGCGCCCCATGGATAATAGGTCGCATCAGTTATCGTTATACTCCCAGGTGGCGAGACAAGCGCGGCGGCGGCATCTATTACCGGAGTCTCGCTATAATTGATGGTCATATTCAGCACTTCGCCAGCAGATATCGAGATATCCGTGGCGGAATATACTTGACTCGCACTTACATCAGGCACAAGCGGAGAGTATTGCACCTTGACCACGTTCTTGATATTCGAGAACCGCGATGGGTTCGAGCGCGTGAAATATTTCGCCGATGTTATCGTCCGCTCTGATATCGCCCGATTAGCCCGGAGATAATCAGGACCCTCGATCCTAAGCACGCCGTAGCGGTCGACATAGACCGACGCTTGACATGCCTCGGCAACCATGCGCAACGATTCGCGGTGGCTTGTCTTTTCAAGATAGGAATATGGTATGGTATCAGCGTCAAGGTCGGGATCGATAAAATACATCGAGGACAAAAGTCCGTAATCCTGGCAGATATCCTCGAACATATCATAGAAGCTTAGGCCGGTTTGTAGCCCAGGCGAGTATTCAGTTTCAGCCATGAGCGAAAGCAAGTCAAAGCCTACCGTATCGACGCCGAGGTCTTCATCCGGGACGTTCCATTCCTGCGACCAGAAAGTACCGAGCGGCACCCATTCGATAAACGATTCAAGCGCTGAAGTATAAAGCATGTTCTGCTCAAGTATCTGAGTATAGTACGCAAGCTCTGTCGCATTTACTTCGCGCGTGGAGAAGATCGCGTTGCGGGCGGTCATGGCCATGTAGTCCCACGAGAAGTCGCCATAACCTCGGCCTACGACCAGGTACGAAGCCACAAGATTCATGGTCGCGTCGTAGGCCGCCGTCGATCCGACGAGCACGCCGTCTACGAAGAGCGAGGCAATGCGCGTTACCAGGTCAAAGCGCACGGCAAAGTCGTGCTCCGCCGTCGCGTCCCAGGTGTAGGCAATTTCGCGATACTGACTCGTCGTTCCGGTCCGACCGACGTAGATTCGGGCAGAGCTTGCGGATATCTTGTAGAGCAGGAACCCTGATCCGCCTGAACCTGAGTTGTACTTGAACGTTGACAGGACGACGCCGGTCGCGCCCGTTACTTTTGCGGAGATGCCTGCGAAGATTATCTCTTGCGGCGTCGCGAGCGTTCGGATTAGGTAGTCTACGTTTCCGCCGAATATAAGACCGTCAGCGCTCGGAGTCGCGCCATATACGGTCATGTCATTGCCGTTACTAGTATTATCAATGACATTCGTATCAGTATCATATTCTCCTGTGCCTAGATAAAGTATTTCGAGTGTTATCGTATTCCCGGCCGCGTTTGCAACCAAGCCAAACGCTGACGATGCTACGTAGAAATCAATTAGGCCGGGGGCCGAGATCGTGCGAAAGGTACCCGAGATTCCATACATCCACGTCCCGGTTATTGCCGAAACCTTGATGCGCACCTTGAGCGCCGTCATCGCGCGGTAAATCTGCGAATTGATCGCGGTCGCGGTGATTACGAGCTTGGACCCGCTCAGGGAGAATGAAGGACTAAGCGACGGGCTCCAGCCCGTGGGCGCGGCGGCGGAAGTGAAGGCGGTTATGAGTTGTGTTACCCCGCTCGCCTTGTCCGGTATATCGGGAATATCAGTCGCCATAGTTAGATAAGCAGCAGTAGCATCACCCACGCCAAGCGCCCCTATATACGGTTCTATCTTGCGCATGGGCTTGGCGAGATTGGCCAATGGAGATGTACTGCCATAGTCGAATTGTCGCGCCTTATTGTGAAGCCTAAGCGTCAACTGATTTGAGGAAATATTCCCGATTGGCACGCTCGCGGTATCAGACTGCCGCTCCTCTAGCAGTTCCATCGAGAAGACTTCATCGCCATAATAGGTTCGGCGTAGCGACGTAAAGAACTCATATATCTTAGCGCATCGCCCGACGTGCGACCACTTGGTTATTGATAGCACCTGCTTGACGACGGCCGCGACGCTTGTAATATTCGTTGACCAGTAATAGAGTGTGTTCGCGGTCACGGTCTCGGTATGCAAAAGCGTGTTGCTTGCATCGTAGAGCTTGATCGTAAAGTCTACAGGATACTCGTTTTTTATCGAGTCCCCGCATACTAGCAGTCGTTCAATGGCGCGCTCGGCGAATACTACTGTTAAGGTTTGCGCAGAGGCAAACGTCCCTCCGGCTCCCGAAACACTGGCCGACCACCAGCCCATCTCCATCGACAATTCTGCTAGAGTGTCATCGGTCGGCGGCATAAGGACGTATGATCCATCGAGCAAGCTAGAACCGTCGAGCGAAAACCAATTGTGCGAAGGCTCATAGATGCCGTCAGCTACCTGATTTATATGCGAGCATTCAGCATCGCCCGATGAAGTAACGCCAATCGATTGATCGACGAAAGGATCGGTATAATTGATATCTACCTTGGCGAATACCTGGCGCTTGGTTTTCTTGGCCATTGCCGCGCGAAAGGCTCCGCTCGTATAGATCATATCTCATCCAACATGATGACCGCTCCCGACCATAGCCAGATATCGCGCACAAGCTCGCGCGCAACCGAGAGCGGGCGCATAACTACCGCGTAGGTCGTATTCGTCGCGTCCTCGTTATTCACGATGAGCGATAGATCGCAATGACAATCGTATATCGTTTCGAGGATATCGAGCGTCGTTCCGGTGCACATAGGGGCATATGCGATTTCAAAATGATGTTTGACCGCGCGAAGGTCGGAGACAAGCGTGCCGTCCGCCGTCCGTTCCTCGGTCATAATCTCGGCAGTTGACACGCGGAAGCGAAGCCCCTCGCGCGGGAGCGATGTCTCATATCCAGCCAGCCCGAGCGATACCTCGCCACTCATGCGCCTACCCTCACATCTTCCTGCAATCCGAATCGGCGCAACTGTCTATTGAGCTTACGCAACCCTGAATCGTCAGCGATGATCGTAGCCCCCGCGAAGCTGATCGACCGCGAGGCCCCGCCGTATGGCGTCACGTTCCGCGCCTGCGCTACGCTAGTCTCGGTAACACCCGCGGGCCGTGAGCGTGTTGCAAACGCCATCATAAGCCCATCCGCAAGCATACCCATAACCTCGGGCGATAGCGGCGCGACTAGCTCGGGATATCGAGGATTATCGCCGACGACTGCTAGGGTTGGATCATACGCTAGCCCACCATTCGCGAGCTTGACGGTTTTCATCATCGATCCGACAGTCCATGCCGCCGCGGCGCCAAGCCCTAATTTAGCCGCCGATGCATACATCCCGGGCGCAGCCCATGCGGTAAAGGGATTTAAAGATGCCGCTATAGCCTCGACCAACCGGGCCGCCGCTTTTGCTCCTAACTCATCGCCGAGCGCGTAAACTATCGCGCCTATCGAATTAATAGCCGCCGTGCCCAGGCTCTTCCATGATACTTCATTGTTCGCAAGGTCCTCGCCGAGTTGCGAAAACACCGAACTTGCTACGGCGCGTAGAGCCTCTTGCGCTTGTATGTTTTCGTTTACAGAATCGGTTACGCTACGCCATGCCGCCGCGCGTTTTTCCGCTTCGGTTTCTTCTTGGATAGCTACGGCGGAAAGCTCTTCCGATAGTCCTATGCTTTTTCTTGTTGCATCATTGGCCGCTATTTGCGCGGCTCTTAAATCTGCTAGCGCCTTAGCGAGAGCCTTCCCGCCTATCGAGTCCTCGGTAGCTGAATATCCGGCGTCAAGTAGCGCTTTCGCGTAGGCTTCGGTTGCGGCGCGAGTCTGCTCTGTCGCGTCTTTAAGCGATAACAGCCCCTCGGTTTTGTAGGCTTTTATATTTTTTAGCTCTTCATCATAGGCCGCCGTAGCCTTCTTGCGCGCTTCGATCTGCGCATCTATCGCGGCTTTGTTTTTTTCGTATGCCTCAGTATCGGCGAGTGCCTTAGCCGCCGCCGCCGCACGCGCCTCGACCGGGCGCATAGCCTCGCCATAAGCGCGCGCTACTCGGTCTAATTCTTGATAGCAGTATTGTATTTCCTTGAGTGCTTTTGTCTTTACCGCCGCCGAGTTCTTTTCATCTGCGGCGGCTTCTTTATTAAGATCAATCATGATCTTTAGCGCATCATGATATTCAATAATCGTTGCTTTACCGTTTAGGTATGCCTTTATTATTTTATTCTGCTCATCGGCGAGCTTTTGCCTATTAAGGATTTCTACTGTATACAATAAAGCATCCGCGACAGTGTTAAGCGCCGGGGCTGCTTCCTGCACTAATGTCATCGAGAACGCTTTGAACGCTTGCCCTAATGCATCGGTTGAATCTTTGAAATCGTCAGCGTTCTTTATTGTCTTTTCGCTTAGAATAAGGCCGAGATCGCGCGCCTTATTCTTCATATCCTGCAAGCCATCAGCGCCGAGCTTCAATAGCGGGATAAGCGAAGTCGCATCGCGTCCGAATATCTCAAGCGCGAGTTTTGACCGATCGGTCTCATTGGCTACTCCGCCGAGCGCCGCCATAGTGTCGTCGAATATTTCGTTTGCACTTCTGAATTGCCCATTCGCGGTCTTCGTCGATATGCCGAGCCTTTGGAAGGTCTCCGCATTTGTTTCTAGCCCGCGCGTCATTAGCTTGACGCTATTCGCTATCTGCTCGACCGATCCGCCGGTCTGGTCCGCGACGAACTTGTATTCCTGGAGCGCCTTAGTAGATAGGCCGGTCCGTTGCGACAGGTCGGTTATCTGCTCGCCGTATTCCATTAGATCTTTGGTCGCGGAGGTAAAAGCCTTGCCAACGGCTATTATTGCGGTTGCCGTTAATACTAATGGATTAGTGGCGAGCATAAGCATTTTCTGCCCTACGCCGCCGAGCGATGAATCAAGCGCCTTTAATTGCCCCTCGAACTTTTGCCATGAGGTTAGGACTGGCTTCTGTTTGTTCGCTAATGCTTGCGATTCTTCGCCTAGTTTATAATATTGGTTTTGTAGTTTTTCAATTCGCGGACTTAATGGATCAACGCCTTTAGCTATTAAATCAGATATTTCCTTTTTTAATGCGGCTTGCTTTTGTGCTATTAATTCTGTGGATTCTCCCCAGACTGCGGCCTCTCCGCTTATCCTGCGGAATGCCTCGCCGATAGATGCCGCGCTAGTCTGTAGTACATCATTGAGCCCGTCGAATTGCGCCTCTGCCTTGCTTATTGCCGCGTTGAAGTTTGAGGTGTCGGCTACAATCCGTACCAACATATCGCCGAGGATATTAGCCATTTCGTTTGCTCTCCCTGGCCTCTGCCTCGGCGATTCGCTTTTTCATCTCGTATAACTCCCCCATCGGCTTGCTGGTCGATTTCGGAACCGGGATGCCATAATGCTTTTCTCGTCCGTAGTCGTACATCGTGAGCATCTGCAATAGCGGAGCATGGAGTACATAGTCAACCGTCCAACCGTGCCATTCGCAAAGGTCGGACACGATAGCGCCAGCCCTTAGCCTGCCGCCCCCGGCTCCTGATCCAGAACCCCCGGCATGTTTTTTTTTATGAAGTTCAGAATCGGAGCCATCGCGGCCATGATGAAAAAGAGCCCTTGCTCTATCGAAAGATTCTGTTTCAGAAAATCGACCGTCAATGCTTTGTCGGTCTGCATGCCTATCTCGGAGATGAGGCCGAGGATCATCATATACGTTTCCGTATCGATATCCTCGGCATTTTTCAGCTTCGCGAACTTCTCGCGGTTCTCCAGGATCGAAAGCCCGACGCCGAACGCGACAGTCAGGTTGATGGTATGGACATTGCCCGAGGAGTCGGTAAACTTTACCTTCTTCTCGGGCGGCCTGAATACGTCCAGGTCTAGGATTTCGTCCATTAGATTCCGCCCACCTGATAGAGCTTGCCGAGCTGCTTCCCGGGCGTAGCCACTGACTCATCCAGGATAGCCGTCGCCTTGATCGCCTGGGTAACGGTCGGGTCCGCGTCGTCGTCTTTCTTGAAGGCGAACTCCATGCCGGTATTCAGCGAGAGCTTCCACGCCCAGAACCGCACAAGATCGCCGTCCTCGTTGACGTTGGACAGCCGCGCCATGAAATAGGGGAGCGAAGTCTTGCCGCCGAAATAGGTCGTCTGCGAAGCGTTCGGCGTGTAGTCGTAGACGATGGTAATGGTCTGCGCTTCTGTGGTGATCTTGCCAGCTGCGGAATCGGTGAGGACGATACCCCAGATTCCCGATCCAGGGGACTGCTCGGTGATGACATAATCGACATTGACATCGAGCGCCCCGTTGACTCCGCCAGTCACCGAGTCGGGCGTGATAATCGTCCCCGCGCCGTTCTGATGATCGAGCGCGATGAACTTGTTATAGTTCCACGCGCCCGAGCTTACGACATAGGAATGATTGTTGACGATGCCCGCGGCTACCGGCGTGCCAGAAACATCGAACGCGCCGCGAAGCACCTCGCGCACGGCCTCGCGAATAGCCTCGCGCTGGTTGAACTCAAGCGCGAGCGTCTGCTCGGAGACGTACTTGACTTCGAGCGCGTTATCTCCCTTGAGCTGGGTCGAAGTAAGCGCCTCGGAGAAAACGAGCCCATCAATCGAGCCGACATCTACCCATGACACCGCGTCGGTCGCGTCGGTGCTCGCGGCCATGGTAGCAACCGATCCCGCATTATAGGGGGCAATTTCGAGTTGCGCCGAGCCTCGGAAAATCGCGGTCAAATCCTGCACTGAACTCTGGTACTTAGGCATGGTTAAAACCCTCCCTGATAATTGACCTTGAACTCGGATGCTATAACATTTTCGCCGCTATCTGTTGCCGGTAGATATACTGATCGGACATGCGTAATGCTTTGGATTTTTACGCTATCCGATATTCCCTTATACCGTTGTAACTCATATTTTAGTACGTCGTCAATTGCTTTAGCGCGCGTGATGCTGGTGCGGGTTACAATCGTGAATTGAATATTATCCGAGCAGAAATCCTCGCGCGGATCGGTAGAGCTTACGACATTCGCAAGATGCATATATTCCTCGATGAGCGAAGGGACGATGCCCCAATAGAGCGGGACGGCCGGAGTCAGCGCGCCGAGCGGTGTAGCGAGCAAGGCATTCAGCGCGGTCTCAATGCTCACTGTATTACCTCACAATCGACAGTCTGGAAGCTCCCGCCTGATAGCTTTTGCGGGTTGACGAGCTTGACGAGATAGTAAGCCGTAGTTCCGTCGTCTCCCGTTACTATAAGCCGATTGCCATAGACAGGTACTACCGTGCAACCCATCGCGGCACGATGCGTCGAAAATAACGTAGGCTTGTCTGAGCTTACCCGCTCACGCGATCCAAGCACACGCACATACCCGCGATTCGAGCCGGCTTGCGTTGTCCAGGTTATCGCGCCTCCAAATGCGGTTGACGAGGATTGGACGTAGATCGTCGCGTTGTATTTATTGTTTATCACGATAGCCCCTGATATGCGTCCGCGATATTGCCGGGGAGCTTTTTCTCGGCAGTAGCCATGCTCGGGCGCATGTAGGGCTTACCCCCTGATCTTTGTCTAGGGCCTTCCGAATATGTTTTCCCGCTAGCGGTACTGCGATATTCAGGAGATCGCTCGCCTAGCTTAAATTCTTGCCATATTGCGTAGTCTACATCATGCGGCCCGTAAGCGCCTTCAATTTGCCCAGCGTCATTCTTTTTTGCCGGGTCAGGTCTAATCGAACCTTGCAGTAGCGCAGACTTGCCGACGTGTACTAATCCTTTCGCCGCTATCGACGCTTCCCCGGAGGTCTTATCGATGCCGAGCTGTAGCGCCCGCTCGACTAGCGCGGTCATTTCGGCGCCGTGCCAGTCAAGGCTCACGCGTAGCCCCTTCGGCCAGAGTCAAGCCGCGCGTATATCTTCTCGCGCTCCACGCCGATATCGGTCGCGGCCGTGTAGCTATATTCGCCTCCGCCTACCGACTCCGACTTGAGCCCTGGCGTCGCCGATATCGTAAGCTTGCAAAGATCGATCAGCGCTCGGATGCGCTTGGCCGTATCGACGACAGGCACATAGGTAATCGTGACCCGATTCCCCCAATAGGCGAGCGGATGCGTACCCGTATTGAGTCGGCGAATCTCGCGCCCGCCTGGCACTATTGCGTAATCATCGGCCGCGAGCGTGGTAGCCGTGCTTCCGTTCCAATAGGGATCGGTTATCGTTTCGACTATGCTAGTTATCGAGGATACCAGCCGACTAGGGAATATGAGCGAGCCCGGAACATCATCCTCTATCTCTTCGACTTGCGCCGTATGCGATCCATAGCGCGCGATAATATCCTGTTCCTCGCCGTCGATAATTGTCTGTAAAGCTAAGTCAGTTAGCGAGGTTGATATATGCTCTCGTAATTGTGTCGGAGTTATGAGCGATACGGTGCTTGCCCAAATCGCATAGAGCGTAAGACTAACCGTAATTGTAAATACATCGCCAGGTGAGTATGCCGTCCCACTCCCGTTAGCCGCTGTATTCCACCCGCTAAAGTTATATCCCGCATACGACAGCGCGCCGACGTTGCCTTTGACCGTAACTGACGCGCCTCCGGCATAGACAGTCGCGTCTACCGGGACCGCCCCGCCCGTCGCTCCATTGCGATCATAGGTTACGCCGGCCATTTACTCCGCCTTCGGCTCTTCGGAAGGCGCGGCGCTCTTGTCCTCGCCCATCTCGCGCATCTTGTTCTCTGAGGGCTCGCGCTTCTTGCGCTCAGGCTTCGGCTCGGGCGCGGGATCGTCGAATCCCATAAACGCGCGGTAGTCGGCTATCTCTTGCTCGGTCATCGGTATCGTCTTCATGTCGCCTCCAAGTAGGCGGGAGCTTTCGCCCCCGCCGTTTCGGTTACTTCTTGAGATAGAGCGCGATGAGATTCTGCAGCGTTCCGGCGGCCGTCGCGTTATTGGACTGGACTACGACAGGATCGCCCCGGCAGTACTCCGGCTGGATGAAGTAAATGCCATTGCCGTCGCCGAGTTCGGTCACAACCGAGGCCGCGAGGGCCGCCTGCTGGCACGCCTTGTCGGCCGCGATGCCGAATACGCGGACCTTCGCGCCCGCAAGGACCGGACTCGCAATGTTGGTCCCGAGCGTGATTGCCTTGGTCGAAAGCGAAGAGACCGTATTGAACTCCCACCCGTCCGAAGTCTCATAGGCGATAACATCGCCCGAGGCGACGGCGTTTCCAGCGGGATCGACCGGGGCGTCGGTCACATTCAGAACCGCCTGGCTGATCGCGGCATCGGCGCTCGCGGTCGTCCGGCATCCGGCGCGGTCGCCCGGATACATGAACGACAGCGTATGCGCCGTGCCCTGGTTGGAATAGAGCAGATGATTCAGCGCGATACGGTTGCCGTCCGATCCGGGGATGTTCTCCTGGATGATGGTCGCGGCGGTCTCGGTATGCACGCCCTTGGAAAAGATGCCAGTGACATAAGCGGGGATAGACATGGTGGGCCTCCAATTTACAGGCCGTTAAAATCCGGGGACCATACGGCCCCCGGTTGTCGACTAGATATCCGTGACCTGGCAGAACGCGGCCGCCCTGGTCCAGCGGAAGCACCCGCGAACAGTCGCGCGGATCGCGAGGATGCCGTAAGCGAAGTTCGTATCGTGGCTATCGGTCATCTCGACCAGCACGCCGCGCCGCTCGAAGTACTTGCCGAATCCCGCGAGGTCGCCGGTCAGCGCCGTACCCTCGGTGATCCGCGTAGACTTGACGACGGGGAGGCCCCAAAGAGTCTCAGGGCCGCGCTCGGCGGGATTGCCCCAGATGTACATGCCGTCCGTAGTGCGCAGGAGCCGGAGCGACTGCCAGTCGTTCGGGTGGCAAAGCACGAAGCTCGGGTTAGCCTTGCCAGTGACGATGACCTGGGTCATCGCCTTATAGACCGCATCGGCCATTTCGTCGCCAGCGCCCGCCTGGGTCAAGAGCCCGGTCTTAGCCAGGATGCCGAGGGGAATAGGCGATACGCCCGTTCCGGTGATCGCGTACTGATCGAGGATTTCGAGAAGCCCGGCGCGAAGCTCATTGTCGATAAAGTCCTGCATCTGCGGGACATCCTCGACCTGTTGAGTCGTGACGCGCGCGAGATGGCCGATATTCTGGACAGTCACGCTCCGCTCAGTCAGCGCGAAGGTAGACTCAGCATAGGCGCCCGAGCCCTCAGTCGCGGCGGCGGCGGACTGCGTCCTGGTCGTCTCCTCCATGTAGGTGATCGCGGCGGCCCCAGTCGCGCCCTTCGGCATGAGGGTG
>Ga0299912_10001868_pt1 | contig 17097 bp, 13 predicted proteins | sample RVTome_2_FD_207667 | JGI IMG/M metagenome (GOLD analysis project Ga0299912, IMG submission 207667) | Soil microbial communities from uranium-contaminated site in the Upper Colorado River Basin, Wyoming, United States - RVT95D214 (version 2) ... | reverse complement strand
AGAGCTTTCAGATTCTCAGTCATTGCGAGGCGAAGCCGAAGCAATCCATGACCTTGGCGGATCGCTTCGTCGCCTGCGGCTCCTCGCGATGACTGCCATACTTAACTTTTGGCACAGCCTCTATTGAGCAGACTTATGACCCGAAGGTCATTTGGGCGGAATTTCCTTTTGCCAAGAAGACTTTTTTCTTATTATTTGATTATGCCCAATCTTTATTTAAAAGACGGCTTCTGGTGGCTGAATTACCGGATTAATGACAGACGGTACCGAGAATCGACCGGGACACACGACAGAAAGCTTGCCGAAATCAAGCTCAAGAACCTGGAGCTTAAGCTGTTTAAAGGCGAAATGGGGATCAAATCTGCTCCCTCGACCAGGACACCCATCAGCCAGTTCATCAAGCGGTATATCGAGTATATGCAAAGCAATAGTCCGGTGGACAAACATCCTGACCTCGCTCGTTTGAGAATACTTCAAGACTTCTTCGCCCGCAAGGGCGTCAGGTATCCGGCGGACATCAATCCCGATTTGGTGGACGAATTCCGCACCACTATTCTCGCAGGGCGGAAGCCGAAAACAGTAAAAAACTACATAGCTTTATTAAAGACAGCCCTTAATAAGGCGGTGGAATGGAATATCATCGACCACAACCCGATTGCGAAGATTAAGGCTCCTAAAATCGTAAAGACGTTCAATCTATTTACCAAGAAAGAAATCGATAGGCTTATTTCCGAGGCTGACGAGCCCCTGAAAACCGGGATTATTATTCTGGTGAATACGGGGATGAGGCGTGGCGAATTGCTCCATCTACGTTGGCGGGACGTCGATCTGAAGGCAGGGAGCATCCGGGTCTGGCCCTATGACGGGTTTTCCCCTAAGGGAAAACAACCAAGGAAGATACCGATTCCCGGCGGATTGAAAGAGGTTCTAAGGGGACTCTCTAAGAAGAAATCGCCGGACGATTTCGTCTTCCGGCCTTTTCAGAGTGAGCATCGTTTGTACAAGCGCTTCGCAGCTCTGGTCAAAGAACTCGGCATGAAAGGAACCCTGCACGACCTCAGGCACACTTATGCCTCCCATCTGGCGATGGCTGCAGTGCCTATTCCTGTAATCAAGGAGCTCCTCGGGCACTCGGACATAGCGACGACCATGATTTACTCCCATCTGTCGCCGGATATCCACAAGGCGGCGGTGGAGAAACTGCCCTTTTAATAACTCATTTTTTTCGGTCAATTTTTATTGTAGCCATGTTGTTCTGTTTGGAGGACGCGTTTCCAGTACTGCTCCCTGTCGATGACCGCTTGATCATCTGTCCGCATGGAACGGAATTCAAGAAGGGAAAACTGGAAATTCGTACGGGCGTAATCGATCCCCTTTTCATTTATCAATTTGGTGAATTCATCGTTTCCCCCGTGCCCCGTTCCGATATAGCAAGCCCACCTCGACCAAATGCCGGTGTCGCCATACGCAGAGCCGACATACATCTTCCCATTGCATCGGTCGGTAATAAGGTAGACGCCTTTGACGTTTTCGAGGGCGGATTTCCAATCTAGCTTATTACGAACGAAAATAGGTTCAAGCCTCGCAAAGCCATGTTCGATATTCTCATAACCGCAGAACGCTTCCCCCTCATAAGGGCTTTCGAGTATCTGCGCTACCTTCAGGTTTTCGATGTAATTCTCAAAGCGGAACGCCCGTCCTTGGAGGCCCGGTCCGGGATGATCCAGAAGAAGGCGCCCGATAAACTCGCGGTATAGATCGACGAGTTCAACTTTGTTTGAAGTTGCCCCGCGCTCAACCACCTCGAAGATGCCGCCAAAGAGCCATCGATTCGGCTGGTGGTAGTACCGTATCAAGCCGAAGATAAAACGGCGGTTGAAATCATCACGCTTGCCGCGCCAGCTATTCCATCCTTTCCACTCATCCGGATCTCGAGTAAATATATCCAGCGGCTCTTCCTCCCCATTATAGACGGCAAAGTGGATTTTATACTCGCCCGGGTTCCCGATGGGCATAAATGACTTGAGGTGAATACCCATAAGTACCTATCCTTGTTTGAAGTTTGTCCAATAAACCGACCAAGCCGGGACCCGCAGATCATAGTTTAGGTGAGAAAAAATGCGTTTTCAAACAGTATTGGCGATATATTTAGATAAAATGGGAGCAAAACAATCGTGACCAAATCGTGACCAATGCGCCCGTAAGTTATTAAAATTAACCTAAAGATACCAACCCTAATTGAAGCCTATAACACCATGAAAAATAAAGGCTTCTGCAAGCTTTTCAACAACTTACGGAAGCCTAAAGCTTACTGGAGGCGGGGGGAATCGAACCCCCGTCCGAGAATACCCCAAACGGGCCGTCTACGAGCGTAGGTTTCCTTTTATCCCGCCGGCGGGACGCCGAAAACCAGGGCTTCTTCGCCGGCCGGCCTGATATCAAAATCTCGCGGCTTCAGGCTAAGGCATACCATCCGCCGCCAGCTTCCCTGTTCGGCATCTCACGCAGGGCCGGAAAGCGAACCCCGCGGAGATGGGCGCCATTAGTTAGGCAGCCATAGCAAACGAATAATCGTTGCCAATTAATTGTAGGTCCCGGTTTTTGCGATGCCCGGGGCATCGGCGCGCAGACCCGATCCTGATAAACCCGTCGAAACCTGTCGCCCCCATAAAATTGTCAAAGAACTCGAACCAAATATAACTGCAAACAATCTATCGGTCAATAGCTAATACATTATAACCTTTTTCAACCTTTTAAGTTTCAAGGATTTTTCTGCCGCCAGCGGTAGAGGACGATTTTTTCATCGCCCGTGATTTCGCCCGGCTTATTATAATAAACGATGATGGCATATATCTCATTCTTATAAGTGAGGCTAATATCGGATATATTATAATATTTATATCCTCTCCGGCGCAGGTTTCCCAGGTCGAGCAAGATTCGCTTATCGTTGCTAAAATTTTTACCCAGGATAAGAGCGCGATTAACATTTAAAACCGTGTCCTTGCATAATTCGATGCTGGCCGCATACTGACAGGAAATTAAAAGGCAATTATCAAAAGTATATTTGAAGTTGGCATTATAGATTGCCGGCGGCATCTCTTCGACATAGAGATATTCATTATTATCCAGGTTTCTCACTCTGATCACGCTTCCTCTGGAATCAGCTAAACTCTGAAGGCTGAACTCCGATCCGTCCAAAGTCTCGCCATTGGCATTTTTGCATTTTAGTTCCCGGCCGTATTTATTGAATTTCGTTACTCCGCCGGATGACCGACCGGAACTTCCCCAGCCGGCGACAAAAATATTGTTTAAGGGGCTAACACGAATCAGATAGGGGTATAAATCATAGGAAGGGAAATTCGATTGATCGTCAAAACAATACCTGCCATCAATTACCTCAAACCTGAATAACCTGATATTTTCATAGCGATAGAGGTCGATAGAATCATAAGGCGGTGATTCGCCGAAGGGGTTAAGCAAGGCATAAATATCGTCTTCGGGGCCGGCCCAGAAAAAGCGAAGCTGGTCATAATCTCCAACCTCCGGTTTGAAATTTGAATATGTGGCCGATTTCAAATCCAGTATATAAATTTCTCCCTTGCGTCTGTTTATAAATGCCAATTTATCATCGTTCAGCGCCCAAAAAAAGCCTATGGAGGGAGCTCGCGGATTTGTTGAACGCATAGATCCGTAAGCACCCTTGATCGAATTAAGATCATCAACCGGTTCAAAATCTATGCTGATATTATGCTGTAATGCTGGCTGGATATAATAAGGTGCCTTGCCCGGCTTTGTCTCGAAAACAACCTCCCGTCTGTACTGAATCTCTCGCGGGGTTTTTATTAAAGCCGAACAGGCCAAAACCAAGACGACAGCGGTCAGCCAGATTAATATGTAAAATCGGTTGATCATTTTTCAGCTATTTTTGCGATGACCACCTGTTATTATTCGGGCGTTTCTGGTTTCAAGGATTTTTCTGCCGCCAGCGATAAAGAACTATTTTTTCATCGCTGGATTGGCCGTCTTTATCATTGAAATAGATGGCAATGGCATAAATTTCGCCCAGGTAATTAAGGCTCACATCGGAAATGGAAAAATAATCATACTCCTCACGGCGGCATTCGCTCAAATCGATTTTCACGAAATCACCATTAGCCAAATCGGTAATAGCTACTATGGGAAAATCAGCCACGAGTTTACCGCCGTCGGGTAATTCCAGCCTTTTGCCGTTGTGAAGGTACATGAGTAACCGGCCATCGAAAGTGGCTTTGAAATTTGTGTTTCTGTGGGCACGATCCAGATCGATTCTCAGAAGAGTCGTTCTGTCCGGCCAGGCGATTATTTCGGCTGCGCGATTTCCTGTAATCCAATCGAGTAACGAGGCGATAAGGTTATCTCTCGGCCATGAATGCGTGTAAAATTCCCGGCCGTCGCTTGTTTCGCCGTGCGCCCGAGTGTTTTTGATAAACCTGCCATCTTCATCAAAAACTTTGGTCGGGTCCGGCCAGATCGGTCCAATGCGCCAGGTCTGGATATAAAGACGATTTTGCGGACTGATCCGGATAAATCGCGGCGGCTCATCGAATTCAGCCATGTCAAAAGCCGTATCAAGAATGCAGCCTTCCGATAATGGACGATATTTAAGCAATCGAAAAACTATTCTATGCTTGTCATCAGGCGAAGTTGAGTCAGTGGGAATTTTAGGCCCGGAAACAGTTAAGCTGTCAGGTCTTAGTTCGTCAAATTTGGCGAGGAGCACGAATATTTCATCGTTGGCCCCCACCCAGAGTTGGTCCGGCAAGGTGTGGGGCTCGATAACCGGGCAAAACGTATAGTAATGACCGGCGACAGGATTGAGAATAAATATCGTCCTGAGGATGCGGTTGAGAAATACCAGATTGCCATCGTTCAGCGCCCAGAAATAGCCAATCGAGGGGGCGTAAGTGAGTTCGATATTGAGGGAATCATTTAAGGCTTGGAAATCCTGATCAAGGCCCAGCTCAAATTGGATCGTATGGCTGGGGCGGCATTGAGGCAAAAAGCCGTAGGGGGCCTCGCCGGGGGAGGTTTCGAATATAGTGGTTCTTTCGTAAGAAATCGGTGATTCCGGATTATCCGCCGGGGATGAGCAAGATAAGCATATCAGCGCCCCCAGCAGGGAAAAGCGCCTTATTTTCATAAGCCCCGTCATCTCCAGCGTTAGCGGGCTTCACTTTTTTAATGACTCTATTGCCACTCGATAATCCGATGAATTAAAAATATAATTGCCCGCCACTAAAATATCGGCGCCGGCCTCGATACATCGTCGCCCGGTGTCGGCATTGATTCCGCCATCGATTTCTATCAGGCAATCGTATTCCTTCTCAGCGATCGTCTTTCTGGCAGCTCTGATCTTGTCGAGTGTCCTTTCTATGAAAACCTGCCCCCCGAAGCCGGGATTGACGCTCATCAGCAAAACAAGATCAGCATCTCCGAGCACCTCCTCCAGGAGGCTGACCGGATTATGCGGATTAAGACTGACACCGGCTTTGACGCCAAGGTTTTTTATGGCATGGATATTTCGGTGAAGGTGCGTGCTGGCTTCATAATGCACCGTTAGATAATTTGCGCCGGCATCGATAAAGCGGGGGATATAAAGCTCCGGATTATCGATCATCAGGTGGACGTCGAGCGGAAGCCTGGTTGCTGTGCGAATCGCTTTCACCAGGCCCGGGCCGAACGTGATATTCGGCACGAAATGACCATCCATAATATCGAGGTGGAGCAGGTCGGCGCCGGCCGCCTCGACCGCCTGCAGCTCATCAGCCAGACGCATGAAATCCGCCGAGAGCAGCGAGGGGGCCACCAACACTTTCGAACCTCGATTATGATTGGCCGTCATTTTTACTCCGTTTGCGAAATAGTCAGGCCGACTATAGTCCATTTGGGAACAAGTGAATCGGGGGCGATGGACTGATAAAGCACTGTCTCCGGCAGCATCCGGTCATCGACCTTATAGCTTAAATTGCCAATTATCAAAAAATTTTCCTGGGCGACCTGTTCCGCCTCCGAAAAGTCGAGGCCGACGAAATCCGGCACGCCGACAAGGACGTCGGTGAATTTGCGATTGATCAGAAGCTGGACATCGGCGTTAAGTTTCATGACCGTCCCGGCCGGCGGTCGCGAGGCGATTATTACGCCATCGGGCAGCACCTGGTCGTCGTTGAACCATAAAAGATCACCCATGACCAGGCCTTCTTTTTCCAGCATCAATTTGGCCTCCCGCAGCGTTACCCCTCGCAAATTCGGCACGGTGGCCGAGGCGGCTCCCTTGGAAACCGTGACCCTGACTTTCAAACCCCGTTTTACGGACGCCCCCTGTTCCGGCAATTGGGAAATGATAACTCCCTTTGGATATTGCGCGTTAAATTCCTCGAGGGCGACTGTCATCTGCAGGTCGGATTCCTTTAATTTTATTTCAGCGGCCTGGGTTGACATGTTGGCGATGTCAGGGACGAGACAGTCATCCCCCTTATGCACGATGATCGGCATCGCCACTTGATCCATAAACACCGCCAGCACGAACAGCCCGCCGAAATATATTCCGATGGTTATCCAGAGCTTTCTATAATTGATCTTTTTCAACAGCTGCTTGATCATCCTGCCCCATTCTCAGCGATATTCTCGATTACGGCGGCGAAGGCGCCATCAGTGCCATGTTCGTGTGGCAAAATCGCATACGTCCCCGGCCCACCGCTTAATTGGCCGAACTCTCCAACTTCTATTAAATGATAACCGCTATTTTGTTTCAAAAATCCTTCGACTACCTCGATATTCTCTTCGGGTTCGAGACTGCAGGTCGAATAAACGAGGCGGCCACCCGGTTCGAGTAGATGAGCCGCTTGCCTAATATATTCAGCCTGCCTGGCCGCGTGCCGTTTGATATCCTCCTGTTCTAATTTCCAGCGCAAATCCGGATTTCGCCTCAGGGCGCCGGTGCCGCTGCAAGGGACATCCGCCAAAATATATCGAAATTTGCGCCGGCTGGCAAACTTTAATCCGTCACAAAGAAGCAGATCAACGTTGCTTAGCTGCCATCGCCCGATATTGCTTTTCAAAATCTTCATCCTCTGTTTCGAATTATCGGCAGCAATTATCTTTCCTGTGGGCCCCACCATCATGGCTAAGGCCGCCGTTTTGCCTCCGGGGGAGGCGAATAAATCAAGGGCCAGACTGCCCGGAACAGGATTTAAAAGAGCCGGCGCCAACCCCTGAGCGGGGTCGCCGATAATGATTTTTCCCAGGCGAAAAGGTTCGGAGGTGAGCAGGGTGGCCGGAGTAAGGCATCTAAAATACTCTGCCGCAAAATTCGATTTCTGCCATTCGATATTCAACTCCGCCAGTTCACGTTCGATAGCCGATTTAGTTTCTGTCAAGCGGTTAGTAAAAAAATAAAGTTCGGGAGGTGAGTTGCCCCATTCAAGCAGTCTAATGGTAGCCGACAGGCCGAATCGCTTCAGATACCTTTTGACAAGCCAGTCAGGATAGGAATAGGCCAGGCCGAGATGGCTTACCGGCTCAGTTTCAGCCTCGGGAATTCGGATTTTCTGGGGCTCCCGGAGGAAACTGCGCATGACGGCATTGACGAATGAAGCTTGTTTTTGGCCGCAGCAGTCTTTCGCCAATTCTACCGTTTCGGAAACGACCGCGTAGGGCGGAATATTGGGGGTCTGGAGTAATTGGTAAAAGCCCAGCCGCAAAATTTGTTGGAGTTTTATCGCGAGCGTCTTTGAGCGGTGAAAATGACCAATAAAAAAGTCGATTTTGCGCAGCCATTTGAGCGAGCCGAAAAATAATTCTCTGGCAAACGCCATATCTTCCGGTTTGATCGGTTCTTTGATCACCGCGTTCAGAATAGCGTGGGGGTCAGCTTTCGATTCGGCCCATTCTATCAGGGCCCGACTGGCGATAACCCTGGCAACCGCTGGCATTTTAAACCAGGTCGAGCGGCTCGACCCGATGAATCCCCTGAAGCAAGTACTGTCCGGTTCGGGTGTAAATCAACGATTGAGCTATTTCCTGGGGCAAACCCAGGCCGAATTGCATCACCTCTGTCGGCCGCAGGTAGCCATCGGGTGTAAATCCCAGCAGCATGGTAATGGTCTCATTCTCCATCGATAGCTCATGTAAAAACCTGCCGACCTCGAATTGCTTCGATTCAGCTTCCTTAATCCTCGTGACGTTAAGATTTTTATCAGCCCGCAGCTTCTCGATCGTTGGTCGGAGATCGTATTTATGATCCTTTATATCCGTCTGGTACGATGCGCAATTTAAAATTTTCGTCAACGATTCCACATTGCCGATTATCAACTTGAAGCCGACGATTTGCAGGCCGGACGGCGAACATTCGTTCAATCGGATCAGATGGTTTTTTTCGAACGGAGAATCGAGCTGCATATCGAAATATTCCGCCTGCGATAAATAGCCCATGGGCAGCGGCGGGCCGAACGATAGTTTCATATGGGGATGATAGCCCTGGCTGTAGCTCACCGGCAGGTTTGCTCGCCTGATAGTCCGGATTATCGCTCGAATCATATCGAGGTGGGAATAGAAGCGGATTCGTTCGTCGCGAACGTATTTCACTCGGATTCTTGCCCTGGTCGGCGCTGCTGATACGATCACACGTTTTTTAGGGGCGCGTCCGAATTCACCGCTCTGGGCCTGCGCTTGCCGGCTTTTTTCGGCATGGGCACCTGGCGGCGGAAGGCCCGCGAATGACCGATCGCGCTCCTTCAGAAGGAACTCCGCTGAAATGCCTTTGTCTATATGCGCCCAGGGCAGGGCCTGATGTGCGAATTTGGCCTGCAGCAACTCGCCGATCTTCAGGCCGCTCTCGGTTATCGCCTTTTCCCAGGCATCGAATTTGAAATGCTCGCTCCAGCCATCGAGGCGGGCGCCGTTGTTGTAAGCGCCGATTACGACGTCGCTGAAACGGCGATCACCGCGGCTCAACGCTCCCTCGATAACCGCCAGCTCGGGATCGCGAAATTTGAGCGTGACATTGCGGCTGCGAATACTCGAGGCGAGTTTGTCATAGATGGCCTGTATTTCATCGATGTCGATCTGGCGTTCCCATTGCCAGGGGGTTCCCGGCTTGGGGCAGAATGGCGAAATTGTAACATTGATATTCTTTTTCCCGCCCATCGAACGAGCCAGCCTGGAGATTTCGTTTATGGTATCGATCAGGCCATCTATATCAGCGGCGGTTTCGGTAGGCAAACCGATCATGAAATAAAGCTTAATCAGGGTCCAGCCTTTTTCGAATATCGATTTTACGCTGCCGAATATATCCTCTTCTGTAATATTCTTGCCGAGTACGTCGCGCAACCTCTGAGTGCCGGCCTCGGGAGCAAGGGTGATCCCCGTTTTCCGTTGATTTTTAAGGTATTCAAGCATGGTGGGCGAGAGCGAGCCGGGGCGCAGGGAAGGCAAAGATAGAGCCAGATTATGGCGCTTGAAAAACGGCATGGCAGCCCCGATCATATTTTCGAGATCGGGATAATCGGTGGAAGAAAGTGAGAGCAGGGTAACATCTTCGAAACCGGTGGCGGCGATCCCCTCCTGAATTTGGGCCTGAATATCAGCGGCCTCGCGCACCCGCCGCGGCCGGTACTGGTAGCCCGCCTGGCAAAACCGGCAACCACACACGCAGCCTCGCATGATTTCGATGGCCAGTCGATCCTGGGCAGTTTCGATGAAGGGGACAATCGGCCGGTTCGGATAATGTTCTTTTTTAAGTTGCAGACAGGAGCGGATTTTTATCCGCTGAGATAACTTATCTATTCGAGGACCAATTGAAGCGAACCGTCCTTGCTCATAAGCCGGTTCATAAAAGGCTGGTACATAGACGCCCTCGATTTGGGCAAGCTCGATTAATCTATCGGTTTTTTGCCGGTTTTTGCTCTTAATTAACGAATCGATTATCTGATGTATTGATTCTTCGGCGTCGCCCAGATAGATAACATCGAAAAAATCGGCCAGAGGTTCGGGATTTAAAATAGCCGGCCCGCCGGCGATAATCAGCGGCATCGTTTCGGTTCGAGCGGCGGCTTCCAAAGGTATGCCGGACAGGTCGAGCATATTCAGGATACCGGCGGCATGCATCTCATAGGTTACCGAAAAGCCTAGGGCGTCGAACTGGTTAAGCGGGGTTGTCGTTTCCAGGGAAAAAAGCGGCAGCTTACAGGCGCGCAAACGCTTTTCCATATCGGGCCAGACCTGGTAAACCCGTTCGGCCACACAATCATCCCGGCTGTTGATAAGGTGATAGAGAATCTGCTGGCCGAGGTAATTCATGCCTATTTCGTAGATATCCGCATAGGCCAGCGCGATCTTGAATTTGCCCGTGTGGTCTTTCACGATGGCATTCAATTCGTTGCCGACATACCTGCCCGGTTTGGTGACAAACGGCAGCACCTGCCTTTCCAGTTCGAACCAGAGCGGATTTTTATAGCTAAAATGTCGGCTTTGCACCAAAATCATCCTCCATCGACGAAATCAAGATAGACTTAACCCGTTTGACTGTCAAATGGAAAACCCTTCATAAAAAATCGCCGCAACCCCTTGATTTTGCGGCGGACATTTATTATCAAGGACGTTAAATTTGTAGGAATCAACGGAGGTGATAACGTGATCAACAAATCGACAATTTTAATCGCAATTATGCTGGCGATAACTGCCTGTGACGGCGGTGGTGGCGGCGATCAATCCGGTCAGACCCAGACGGACGTCAAATACAGGTTAGACGGCGAAAATCACTTGAAAAATATCAGGATGTTAACCGACGAAGGGCAAAATGCCGAGGCCTATTTTTCGTTCGATGAGAAAAAACTGTGCTACCAGGCCACGTTCGGCGACCTGCAGTGCGACCAGATATTCATGATGAACACCGACGGCTCCGCGAAAAAGATGGTTTCCACGGGCAAGGGCCGAACCACCTGTTCATTTTTTTTGCCGGGAGATACGACGATGCTCTATGCTTCCACTCATTTAGCGGACGAAAGCTGTCCGCCCCCGCCCGACCGATCCAGGGGCTATGTCTGGAAACTTTATGATACATTTGATATTTTCTTAGCTGATGCGACCAGCGGCACCATTCTGAAGCGGCTGACGGATGCCGCCGGCTACGATGCCGAGGGAACCGTGTCGCCCGCGGGAGATAAGATCATCTTCACTTCGACGCGCGATAAAGACCCCGAAATTTACGTTATGAATCTCGACGGTTCGAACCAGACGCGGCTGACTTTCGAAAGAGGCTACGATGGAGGGCCGTGGTTTTCCCTGGACGGCTCAAAAATCGTCTTTCGCGCAAGTCGCCCCAAAACCGAGGCGGAACTTGCCGATTACCAGGAGCTCGTCGAACAGGGTCTGGTCAGGCCGACGGCCCTGGAGATATATGTAATGGATGCCGATGGCGGCAGCCACCACTCCGGCGGCAAAAATATCACGCAGGTCACCGACTTCGGCAAGGCCAGCTTCGCGCCGTTTTTCCATCCCGATGGCAGGCGGATCATATTCAGTTCGAATCTGAATGCCGAATCGCCGATGAACTTCGATTTGTATATCATAAATATCGACGGCACCGGCCTGGAGCAGATCACCTTTAATGAGACTTTCGACGGCTTTCCGATGTTTTCACGCGATGGCAAGCAACTGGTGTTCGCTTCGAACAGATTCAATAAAAAGCCGCATGACACGAATATATTTATTGCGGATTGGGCGGATTAATTAGCATGCCTGACTGGGGATTTGCCATACAGGGCAATCATCCCCGTCCCCCGCTAAAAGAACCCACCCCGCGAAGCGGGGAGTGTTGAAAAAGTCATTGCGAGGAGCCCGCAGGGCGACGCGGCAATCTGTAAGTTATTATATGGCAATACCTGGGGATTGCTTCGCTCCGCTCGCAATGACGGGTTTGAGGGTTTTTCAACACTCCCGGAGGGGCCTGTTGAAAAATCCCATATCATCATTTTGGCTAATATTGCTGATGCCACCCGTAGGGGCGTATGGCTATACGCCCCTACATGTTAACAAAATGATATGGTAACAACATCTGGACACGCCCTTTGCATTTTATGACTTTTTCAACAAGCCCGGAGGCGGGAATCCAGTCAAATGACCTGACCCGACACAGGTCGGCCAACCGGGATGTCGAAACCATAAAGGTTTCGACCTACCTATCTGGCATAGAGATTATTAATATCGAAAATGTAGGGGCAAAGCTTGCCTTTGCTCAAATTCCCTCTTCGGAAAAACATCGATGCCATTCGCCGTTACTATAGATAAACTGACCCGGAAATTCGGCGATTTCATCGCTGTGGATGCGGTCGATCTGAACGTCGAAAAAGGGGAAATATTCGGCTTCCTGGGCGCTAATGGCGCGGGCAAAACGACTGTTATCAGGATGCTCTGTGGTCTTTTGTTGCCGACCTCCGGCGCCGGCACAGTAAATGGCTTTGACATATTTAAAGATACGGAGCAAATCAAGAAAAGTATCGGCTACATGTCGCAGAAATTTTCACTCTACAAGGACCTCAGCGGGCGGGAGAACCTCTGGTTTTACGGCTCGGTCTACCGAATCCCCGGGCCGAAGCTGCGTGATCGAATCGCCGAGCTTTCCGCGAGCCTGAACCTGGGTGACTTTATCGACCGACCCGCCGGTTCACTGCCTGTCGGCTGGCGGCAACGACTGGCCCTGACCGCGGCCCTGCTGCATCGCCCGCAGATACTTTTTTTAGATGAGCCGACCGGCGGTGTCGATCCCGTATTCCGACGGCGATTCTGGGAGATATTGTACCAGTTGGCTGATGCGGGGACGACGCTGTTCGTAACCACTCATTACATGGACGAAGCCGAATTCTGCCGGCGTATTTCGATTATGCACCAGGGCCGGCTGATCGAGGTCGGCAATCCTCATGCGATGATTAAAAAATATGGCCAGGCCAATCTCCATGATACTTTCATACATCTTATTTCTCCGGGGGACGGGCATGCTTAAAATCCGGTTTATTGCTCATAAGGAATTCCGCCATATCATGCGCGATCCGCGGTCACTGATAATCGCCATCGTTATGCCAATCATGATGACTTTCCTCTATGGCTATGCAATCAACCTCGATATTAAGAATATCAAATTGGCGATCCTGGATTTCGACCGATCAGCCGAATCGCGCGAACTGGCGGCCGATTTTTACAATTCCGGGTATTTTCAAAGGCCGGATGTTTCTCCGACCATTGCTGACCCTGAAAAAATCTTGAGGGCCGGCAAAGCTAACGCCGTGTTGACGATCAGGTCGGGTTTGGCCAGGGCCCTGCAGAACCGCTCCGGATACGACCTGGGCCTGCTGATCGATGGCGCCGACGCCAACCTGGGAGCAGCCACCGGCAACTATTCGAATATCATCGTGGCCCGCTACCTTCAAAAAACGCTGCCGCCGGGCTTTGAGATTCCGGGAGTAATTTTATCCCAGCAGGTGTTATATAATCCCGATTTAAAATCAGCTCATTTCTTCGTGCCGGGGCTGATAGCCGTTATCCTGATGATGATTTCGGCGCTTCTCACCTCCATAACTATCGCCCGCGAAAAAGAAACCGGCACTATGGAACAGCTTCTTACCTGCCCGGTAACTCCCCGGCAAATCATAATCGGCAAGGTGATCCCCTATATATTCCTGGCGCTCTTGGATGGCGTGCTGGTGTTGCTTTTTGCGCTGATCATATTCCGCGCTCCCTTTAACGGATCTGCTCTGCTGCTTTTGTTTTTCGGCCTGATCTATATAATCGCTGCGTTGTCATTGGGTATCCTGATTTCGACTCTGGTGGCCACCCAGCAACTGGCCATGATGGCCACGCAACTGGTTACGATTTTGCCCTCGGTGATGCTTTCGGGATTCATATTCGAGATAAAAAATATGCCCGGACCGCTGCAGTATCTCACTTACATAATACCCGCTAAATATTTCATCTTGATTATCCGCGGTATCATGCTCAAGGGTTCGGATATAACCGTCCTGTGGATGCAGGCTCTTTCGCTGGTGGCGCTGACCGTGATATTGCTGGCGGTTGCCACGAAGAAATTTAAACTGGGGATGGGCTGATTTATGTGGCGCATGGCGGCCGCTTTGATGAAAAAGGAATTTTACCAGGTCTTCCGCGACCATAACATGCTGCGGCTGATTTTTGCGATGCCCCTGGTCCAGCTTTTTATCCTGGCCTACGCGATCAGCACCGATGTCAAGCTTATTTACACGGTTATATATGATTACGACCGCAGCGAGGCCTCGCGGGATTATATCAGCTCGCTGACCGCCGGCGATTATTTCGTCCCGAAAAATCCGGTTTTCCCCGTGCTGGAAGCCGATAGAGGCTTCCGGGAAAACGACTATAATGCGGTCCTTATCATCCCTCACGATTTCTCCGAAAAGCTGCGGCGAGCCGAACCGGCCCCGGTCGGTTTTATGGTCGATGGCACCAACGCCAATTCGGCGGCGATCGCCCTGGGGTATGCCAATATCATCTCGGCACATTTCAACCAAAAAACCTTCCAGCCGGCGCTGCCAATCTCCCTGCATCAGAAAACGCTCTACAATCCCGAGGCTGAATCGATCTATTTCATGGTGCCGGGCATAGTAGCGGTGCTGTTGACAATGATCACCATGATGTTGACCTCGATGGCGATCGTGCGCGAACGCGAAATCGGCACGCTGGAGCAGCTTATGGTCACGCCGATAACGACGCCGGCATTGCTTATCGGCAAGACGATCCCTTTTGCGCTGATCGGTTTTGTGGAAATATCGATAGCCCTGTTCCTGGGGGTGACCTGGTTCAGAATTCCGTTCGCCGGCTCCTGGACCCTGCTCTATGGCCTGTCCTTCGTCTATTTATTCACCACACTTGGCCTGGGAATTTTCATTTCGACGATGACCACGACTCAGCAGCAGGCTATGTTCTTTACCTGGTTTGTGGCGATATTTGCGCTCCTGACCTCAGGTTTTTTCACCCCGATTGCCAACATGCCGATGGCGGTTCAATACCTGACCTATCTGAATCCGTTGCGGTATTTTATGGTAATCGTCAGGGGCATAATGATGAAAGGGGCATCCATCGACGTGCTCTACCCCCAGGTTATCGCCATGGTAATCCTGGGAGCCCTGGTCTTTACCTTAGCCCTGCTGCGGTTTTCCAAGCGGGTAAAGTGAGTACTTCGCCGCTACTTTCGGGCGGGACGCTGCTACTTTTTCAGGGAATTGAATACGGCCTCTCTGCCGCCGGCCTTCTCCAGCGCCAGCATCCGTTTTAGGCCGGTTACATAAACGCTACTGCCCTCCAATAAAATATTGCGATAGTCGGCAAACCCGAAATTCCCCAGCGCATAATAGGCGATCCACTGCGCAAAACCTTCGGCCTGCTCGATATCCATGTCCGCGCGGCAATTTTCGGCGGCCCAGGCGTGAGCGATTTCGTGAGCGATCACCTGATAAAGGTCCTTGCGCCGCAGGCCGTACAGCACATAGATGGAAAAGCTGTCGTTGCTCCTGTAAAATAGCCCGTTGATATCGCCGGACAACCCTTCGGATTTTTTCGTTATAAAATCTTTGCCCTGTAGCGAATATTTAATATCATGGCGGATAACCATGCCGAAGGTCGCATTCACATAATCGAGGATTTTATTTTTGATCGCCTTGACCTGGTGGGGATCGAACAAGGCCTGCAGGCTGCAATCGTGACACAGCACCCGGCCATCCTCGAGTTTTACGTGGTCCCGCCCGGCCGGTGCTCCGCAGTTAGCGCATGGCGGATAGCTGACCAGGCAATTCTGGCAATATTTTCGAGTCTGATCGCCATCGAACCAGGTATAATCACCTCTAATCGGGTCGCCGCAGCAATAGCAGAGCAGGCTGGTGGATAGGCATTTTCGGCATATAATTTTGTTGCCGGCTTTCTGCAGGTCTTTGTCCGGCCGACCGCAAATATCGCAGCGGGGCACGGTCCGGGCGCATTGCTCGCAGAGCTTCAAATCCAGATCGCGAAAATATGTATAGCGGCCAGCGATCGCCTGACCGCATATGCCGCAACGGTCAAGGTTAGTCAGGCAGTTCCGACAGACATTTTTGTTATCAACCTGGACCGTCCCGGGCGCCGGCTTACCGCAGATATCACAATGCGTATATTTGCCCACGCAATCGAGGCAGAAAATCTGGCCATCGTCGAATTTGACGTATTTGCCTTCGATCTGCTTGCCGCAAAGCGCGCAAACCGGAGCGGCAGCCGTGGCCGAGACCAGGATAGCCAGCAGGCATAAAATCAGAAGCGGCAGGAGTCTTTTCATGGCAGCTTTTTCACCTCGAGGGATTGCAGGTATTTTAGAGATTCATCGAGATCGGATTCCGAAAATACTTCGATTATCATCTCGATATTCAAGCGCCTGAAAATTTCATAATACGAGGCAATATTGAGATTGCCTTTGCCCAGGGCGAGGTGGCTTCGACCCGGGGTGATATCGTGAAGATGGGCCAATTTGACGTGGTCAAGCCGCTCGGCGAAAAAATCGGCGGATTCCGTTACGCTGGCGCTTTCGACTGGATCGCGGCGGCTTTTGTTCAGCATATGCCCGATATCCCAGGCCAGGCCAGCCTTTGGCAGGGTGAGGAAACGATCGATCACTTCGATGAAATCGGTCGAAAAGACATGGGTATTTTCCAGAAGCAGCTCGAGTCGGCCGGCGCCGCTTTCGATAAGCCTGGTCATCGAATCGTGAAAGCGCTCGAAATAAATAGAGGGCACCTTCTTTTCGGCCATCACGATACGGCCGGTGCCGATCCGATAATATGCGAAGCGGCCGGGATGGAAGACGAAAGTTTTCGCGCCCATGTCAGCCGCCAGTTCGATAAACTCCGCCATTCGCTGCAAGCCTCCCAGCCGGATCTGGTTATGCCGGCTGGCCAGCGGAATATCGCTGGGGGCATGAAAATGCAGGTTTAGCTTATTTGTTTCGATGTAGCTCCTGACGGCTTTTCTGACGGTGGAACCGATATTTTCCGGAAAATTAACCGGCAGGTC
>Ga0299912_10001867_pt1 | contig 17100 bp, 20 predicted proteins | sample RVTome_2_FD_207667 | JGI IMG/M metagenome (GOLD analysis project Ga0299912, IMG submission 207667) | Soil microbial communities from uranium-contaminated site in the Upper Colorado River Basin, Wyoming, United States - RVT95D214 (version 2) ... | reverse complement strand
CGGCGCCTGGGCCGCAGACGCCGGAGAAGAGAAGGGCGTCGACGGCGTGGGCGGGCGCGGTGTCGGCGCCTGGTAGGGGGCCTCGGACCCCGCCTCTCCTTCGACCTCGATAAGGTCGAGGCAGTAGAACAGGAACAGGCTTTTCCAAACGAGTTCGGGGGAACTCTTCGCCTTGGTCAGGAGGGAATTCGGCGAGGCGTGCACGGCGATGAGTCCGAGGATGTCCTTCTCTTCCTCGGTCAGGAGGTGGGCCAGCGTCGGCCGGCCCGGCCGGTAGAACTTGTTCTCCAGGAAGGTCCGCAGGGGCGGGGCGACCTTCATCCGCCGGATGCCCTGTTCGATGAGGAACGGGATGCTCACCTTGACGTCCACACCGGCCGAAAACGGCGGCCGGTCCTCGTAGGTCAACTCGGCGTCGTAAAAGCCGAAGGCGTTGAGGACCGTGTCGCGGATCTGGTGAGCCAGGGCCTCGACGAGGTCCCGCTCCGTGATGACCCCGCGTCGGACGAGGACTTCTCCGATGGATTGTTTGGGCTCGATGTAGGCGTTCATGTTGGCGTAGGCGTCGGGGGGCAGCTTCTCCATCCGGAAGAGGACTTCGCCCAGCCGTTCGCCGGGCTGGTTCGTCCGGACGAAGACCAGCTGCCCGTCCTGGGAGAAGAAGTACTTCTCGACCTCGGCCCGTTTGAGGGACAAGCTCCCCGTGCGCTTGTTGAGATAGATGTCGCGGAGTGAAATGGCGATGTGCCGCATGCTCTTCCCAGCCCGGCGTTATTATATACCCGAAGGACCGGGCCAATGCAACTTACCGCGCCGCCGGTCGATACGTTCGCGGCGCCAAACCCCGATTTTCATATCTGGGAAAGAGCGCCGCTCAGTATTAACCCTCGAAATACCCCACACTTCAGCCCGAGGTGCGGGTTTATACGTTCGCGGCGCCAAACCCCGATTTTCATATCTGGGAAAGAGCGCCGCTCAGTATTACTACGGGGAGCAGAATATACTTTGCATAATCCTTGCTGCTCCCCGAGTACTAGCCGGGCGATAAGGAAATATGGAGTCAACGATATTTCGCCCGGCTTAGTAACCCTCGAAATACCCCGGGCTGAAGCCCGGGGGTTGGGTTTATTGAAACGGCCCGCGGACTTGTGCTACGGTGGGAGCATGAAGGTCGCGTTAGCCCAGATCGCCCCGCGCCTGGGGGATGTCCCGCGCAATCTCGCCCTCCACCGCGAGTGGATCCGGGCCGCCCGGAAGGAAGGAGCGGACCTCATCGTTTTCCCCGAACTCAGCCTGACGGGGTATTCCCTGCGCGACCTGACCGGAGACGTGGCCCTCGACCCCGCCCGCTCCCCCGTGTTCAAGGAGCTGGCCGGCCTCAGCCGGGATATCACGACCGTCGTCGGCTTCGTGGAGGAGAAACGCGATGACCCCGGGCTGTTTTATAACGCCGCCGCCTGCTTCGCCGAAGGCCGGCTCCTCCATATCCATCGGAAGGTCTATCTGCCGACGGGCGGGATGTTCGAGGAGCGCCGCTTTTTCGCCGCCGGCCGGAATTTCAAGCCGTTCCGCGCCCCCTTCGGCCGGGCCGGCCTGATGATCTGCCGGGACTTCCTCCAGCTCGGCGCGTCCTATCTCCAGCTCGTCGGCGGAGCGGAGGTCCTCCTGGTCATCTCCGCCGCCCCCGGGCGGGGTCTCGGAACCGAGCAAGGGTTCGCGACCAGCCGGATGTGGGAGCTCATGGGAGAGGCGCTCTCCTTCTTCACGACCTCCTTTGTCATCTACTGCAACCGCGTCGGCGTCGAGGACGGGATGACGTTCGCCGGAGGGTCGTTTATCTTCAGCCCGCGCGGCGAACTTCTCGACAGAGCGGACGACCTCGAGCCCGGCCTTCTCGTCCAGACGATCGACCTGACGGCCGTTCGGGACGTCCGGCGGAAGTGGGGGTTCCACCGCGAAGAAAGGCCCGAGGTCATCCTCCATGCCCTGGAGAGGACGATCCGCAGCCATGAAGATTAACGCGGCGTTCGTCGAAAAGGTCCTCACCCGCTTCATCCGCGGGGAACTGGGGCGGGCGGGATTCAAGAAGGGGATCCTGGGGCTGTCCGGAGGCCTGGACTCGGCCGTCTGCGCCGCCCTCGCCGCCCGGGCGCTCGGCCCCGGCCAGGTTCTCGGCCTCATCATGCCTTACGGGACGGGTTTCCGCGACGACGTCCGGGACGCGGAACGGCTGGCCGCCGCGCTCGGCATCCGGCGGCGGACGATCGATATCACGCCCCAGGTCGATGCCTACTTCGCCCGGCACCCGACCCGCAGCCGCGTCCTCCGCGGCAACAAAATGGCCCGCGAGCGGATGTCCATCCTCTACGACGTTTCCGCGCGCGAAAAGGCCCTGATCCTCGGCACGGGCAATAAGACCGAGCTCCTCCTCGGCTACGGGACGATCCACGGCGACATGGCCTGCGCCATCAACCCGCTGGGAGATCTCTATAAGACGCAGATCCGCGAGTTGGCCGCCCACCTCGGCCTGCCGGAAGACATTCGCAAGAAGCGGCCGACGGCCGGCCTCTGGCCGGGGCAGACCGACGAGGGCGAGCTGGGATTGAGCTACGACGAACTCGACGGGATCCTGTTCGCCCTTGTCGACGAGCGGAAGTCGCGGCGCGAGGTCGTCAGCGCGGGCTTCAAGGCGGCCGCCGTCAACAAGGTTCTGGCCATGATCAAAGCCTCCGAGTTCAAGCGGAAGATGCCGCCCGTCGCCAAGGTCTCGGCGCGCACGGTCGGCCACGACTTCCTCTACCCCTACGACTGGGGCAAGTGAAGCCCATGGAAACGGGTCCTTCCGGGCCCCGGAAGAAGGGCATCCTCTACGTCGTCGCGACACCCATCGGCAACCTCGAAGACATCACGTTGCGCGCCCTCCGGACGCTCGGCGAGGTAGAAGCCATCGCCTGCGAGGATACCCGCCAGACATTGAAGCTCTTAAACCGGCACGGGATCCGGAAGCGGCTGATCAGCTATTACCGGCCGCGGGAGAACCAGCGCCTGCCCGAGATCCTCCGGCTCGTCGAATCCGGCCGGGATGTCGCTCTGGTTTCCGACGCCGGCACCCCCGGGATCTCAGACCCCGGATTCCCCCTGGTCCGGGAAGCTCTGCGGGCCGGGATCCGCGTCGTCCCCATCCCCGGGCCGTGCGCCGCGACCGCTGCCCTTTCCGCCGCGGGACTGCCGACACATAGGTTCCTCTTTGTCGGGTTTCCCCCGCCGAAAGGGGCCGCCCGCCGGAGGCTCCTGGCCGCGCTACGCGAAGAAGAGGCGACCCTGGTGTTTTACCTCCCGACCCGGAAGCTCGCCGAGTTCCTCAGGGACATTCGCGAAACGCTTGGAGACCGGCCCCTGGCGATCGCCAGGGAGATGACCAAGATCCATGAGGAATTCATCCGGGGCAAAGTTACGGAGATCCAGGAGAGCCTCGGCTCCGGGGAGCTCAGGGGAGAGGCGACCGTCCTGGTCGGCGGGGCTAAAAAATAGGGTGTGTAAAGCAAAAATGATTGAAAGATTCTTTAAATAGTTGACAAGTGACTACTAATATATTATATTAATTGTCTGCTAAGATATATATTTGGAGGTCAATATGGCGATTATCAGATGGGATCCCTTCAGGGACCTGGTCACGCTCAGGGACAAGATGAACCGGCTCTTCGAGGATGCCGTCCGGGGAGAGGAAAAAGACCTCATTTCCAGCTCCTGGGCGCCCGCCGTGGATATCTATGAGACCGAGAACGAATTGATCCTCGCGGCCGAGGTGCCTGGTGTCGAGGAGAAGGACGTGGAGATCAGCGTCGAGGACAATACCCTCTCCATTCGCGGCGAGCGGAAGTTCCAGAAGGAAACCAAAGAGGAGAACTATCACCGCATCGAGCGTTCCTACGGGTCGTTCTACCGGTCCTTCACCCTCCCCAGCTACATCGACCAGGAGAGGATCCATGCCGAGCACGAGAGCGGGGTCCTCAAGGTCCATATGCCGAAAAAGCCCGAGGTCAAGCCCCGGAAGGTAAGAATCCTCAAGCCCCAGCCGGCCGAAAAAGAAAAGAAGTAACTCCGGACATCGACTCAGAAAGGGCGGCTCCTAAGCGGGCCGCCCTTTATTATTCTCCCAATTACGTGACGCTCAAGGAACGGCGCCGACGTAATCCGCCCCTCTCCCCCCGACCCCGGTCCCCCTCCGCTACGGGGGGCTTCGGGGCGGACTTCATCGTCGCCCAGATCTTCCCGAAATTGGACGGAGAATTCTAAGCTTTGCGCAGCGCTCTGGATCGGTCAGGCCTGAGCGATGGTTAGCGCCCGGACCTCGGCCGCGCCCGCCTTCCTCAGCACCGCGCCGCACTCCCGGAGCGTCGAGCCCGTCGTAAAAACATCGTCCAGGACGAGCAACGTCCGGTCCCGGATATCGGCCGCTTTCCTCACGCCATAGGCCCCGCGGACATTCCGCTCCCGCTCGGCGGCCTCCAAGGAGACCTGGGGCGGAACGGCCCTGACCTTGACCAGGCGGCGGTCGAGGACGGGCAATCCCCTGAGCCGACCCAACTGCCGCGCGACGAGCAGGGACTGATTGAATCCCCTTTCCCGCTTCCGACGCCGGTCCAGGGGAACCGGGACGATGGCCTCGACCCCGTCCCAGAGCGACGCGTCCCCGCCCAGAGCCAGGTTGATGAACGCCGCCATTTCGTCGGCGAGAACGGAGCAGCCTCCGTACTTGAAAAGGAGGAGCAGGTCCTTGACCATCCCATCGTACCGTCCGGCCGACCGGTGATATGTGAAGGGAGGCGGGTCGGACAGGCACCGCTGGCAGAGGTGGGACTCGCCCGCCTCATCCAGGAAGCGGCCGCAGCAGAGGCAGGCCGGGCCGCGGCGCGGCACAGCCCGACTCCAGCACCCCCCGCAGACGACTCTCTCGTCCGGAGAGTCCAGGAAGGCGCCGCACAGGCGGCAGAACGAGGGGAAAACGACCAGCCCCAAAAAGCGCGCCAGGGGGCGCCGCACCGGGCGGCGGACGGGGATCACTGGCCCCGGGATTCTTCTTCCGCCTTCTCCTGGCAGTCGATGCAATAGGGCGTCCAGGGCAGGGCGGCCATCCGTTTCTTGCCGATCTCCTTCCCGCAGAGCTGGCAAATCCCGAATTCTTCCCGCGCCAGCCGGCGCAGGGCATCATCGATGAGGAGCAGCTGTTCGCGTTCCGCGTCCGACAGGCTGAGTAGGAATTCCTTGGTGTAGGAGCTCTCCGCCTTGTCGACGACGTCCTGGGCAACGTTGGAGGCCTCGACCTCAAGGCTCTGGGAACTGAGCTCGCTCAGCTTGCGGATGATCTTCTCTTTGCGTTCCAGGAGCTGTCGCTTGTATTCGAGGCGTTCTTTCTTCGGCATTTTCTTGCTCACGAAACAAACCCCCTCATTTGGCATATCGTCGACCCTGCAGGATCGTCAGGGACCGATAGACTTGTTCGAGCAGGACAGCGCGGCAAAGCTCGTGGGACATCGTCATCTTCGAGAGGGCGAGCCGGAGGTCGGCCCGCCGCAGGATGCGTTCGGCCAGGCCGAGAAAACCGCCGACGACGAAGCCGAGGCGGCGGCCCTCGCGGTCGCGCGCGGCGAGAAAACGAGCGAATTCGACCGACGTCATGTCCTGTCCTTCATCAGAGAGGCAAATAATATAATCATCTTTCCACCGATTTTCAAGACCTTGGGCCTCGATTTCGAGGATCCGGCCCGCCTGCCGCTCGTCCAGTCCGCGGGCGACGGGGGTCACGACGACGCGGCAGTCGGCCAGCATCCGGATGCGGCCGATATAGAAGTCCTCGAGGCCGCGCAACTCCGGCCTTTTCGTCCGGCCGGGCCAAAAAAAATCAACCCGCATGATGCAAAGGGCCTCCCACAATAAAGAGTCGGGCGAGAAAAGTCAACCCCCCTCGAGTCCCCGGCGCTTCGCCGGCACTCACGGAGGCCGTGAGTACAGGCGAACGGGTCAAGCGGCCGTTGACGCTCCTCAGTATTCGAGGCGGGGGGCGTCTCCCCAGAGCTTCTCCAGGGCGTAATGGTCGCGGGCCGCCCGGGAAAAGATATGCACGACGAGGGATCCGTAGTCCAGGAGGATCCACTCCCCATGGGTCCGCCCCTCGACACCCAAGGGCGCGACACCCGCCTGCTTGAGCTCCTGCTCGACGCCGTCGGCGAGGGCCGCATTCTGCCGGCTGGAGTTCCCATGGGCGATGACGAAATAGTCCGTGAAGGAGGAGATGTTCCGCAGGTCCAAGACGCGGACCCCCTCCCCTTTCTTCTCCAAGACGGCCCTGACGGCCAGCCGGACCTCCGGGGCGAGGCTGCGCTTGGAGAAGCTTTTGGCCCGTTCTTTCTTCGTGTCCTCTGCCATGCTCCTTATCGTCCCTGTGGATTCAAGACCGGTAAAGTCCCCGGTCGTGGATGTAAGCTTCGATGTCCGCCGGGACCAGGCCCCGGATCGTCTCGCCCGCCCGGACGCGCCGTCGGATTTCGGTGGAGGAAACGTCGAGAGCCGGGATCGGGACCAGGAAGATGCGGCCCGGTCCGAAGGACGCCTCGTCGGCGGTCTCATCGTCGGCCATCGCGCGCAGGCGCGGCGTCAGGCGGCCGCCCAGGACGCCGCCGGCCGCTTCGAGGGAGAAACCGGGCCTCGCCGTCACGATCCACGAGCATTCGTCGAGGACCCGCTCCGCTTCCCGCCAAGTCGCGATCTCCAGGAAGGCGTCGACACCCAGGATGAAAAAGACCCAGGTGTCCGGATAGGCCCGTCGGACCTTCTCCACCGTCCGTACGGAATAGGAGGTCTCCTTTTCGTCGACTTCGAGCCGCGACGGGATGAGATGGGGGTCGCCGGCGCAGGCCAGCTCGACCATCCGATATCGGTCCTCAGCGCTCGCCACGGCGCCCCTCCCCTTGTGCGGCGGAGAAAAGGAAGGGATAAATAGGATCCGGTCCAGGCCGAACCGGCGCCGGACCTCGGCCGCGGCGCGCAGATGGCCCGCGTGAACGGGGTCGAACGTCCCGCCGAGCAGCCCGATCCGTTCCCTCATGTCTTGTCCTCGCCGTCCTCCCGGCCGAGCGACTCCAGCTTCCGGGCGACGGCCCGGAGGAGGGGCTTCAGCCCGTCGGCCCTCAGGGCCGAAATGGGGAAGAAGGGGATCCGGCGGGATCGGGCCAGCTTTCGCAACGCCTCGAGCCGCTCGGTGTCTCCGGCCAGAAGGTCGGTCTTGTTGGCCGCCATGATCTGCGGCCGGTTGTCGAGCGGCGGACGGAAGGCGGCGAGCTCGGCCTGGACGACTTCGAAATCCCGGACCGGGTCCCGTCCGCTCTCCGGAGAGACGTCGACGAGATGGACGAGGAGCCGGGTCCGCTCGATGTGTTTGAGAAAGCGGCTCCCGAGTCCGTGCCCCGCGTGGGCGCCCTCGATGAGGCCGGGGATGTCGGCGACGACGAAGCTTCGGAACTCGCCGAGGTCCACGACACCGAGGTTGGGAACGAGGGTCGTGAACGGGTACGCGGCAATGACGGGCCTGGCCGACGAGATGCGGGAGATAAGCGTCGACTTGCCGGCGTTCGGGAAGCCCACCAGGCCGACGTCGGCGATGAGCTTGAGCTCCAGGACAAGCTCGCGCTCTTCGCCCGGCCGGCCGGGTTCGTGTTCCCGCGGGACCTGGTGGGTCGCGGTCGCGTAGGAGGCATTCCCCCGGCCCCCCTTGCCGCCGCGGACCGCCTGGAAGACCTGGCCCGGGGCGATGAAATCGAACAGGACCTTGTCGCCGTCCCGTTCCCGGACGACCGTCCCGACCGGGACGCGGAGGGTCAGGTCTTCGCCCCGCTTGCCCGTGCGGTTGCTCCCTTCGCCGGAGGCGCCGTTCTTGGCCTTGTTCAGCGGATGGAAACGGTAGTAGGCCAAGGTATTGAGACCAGCTTCCGACACGAGGTAAACGCTGCCGCCGTTGCCTCCGTGTCCGCCGTCCGGCCCGCCCTTCGGCACCCGGTACTCGCGCCGGAAGCTGACGCAGCCGTTGCCGCCGCGGCCGGCTTTCAGAGTCACCGTCACTTGGTCAACGAACACGGCGTCCCCCAGGGCCCGAGACCGGGCGGTCTCCTCGGTCGGGACACCACTCCCCACGAGGCGACATCTTAGGATGACCACAAACGACGACCGGCTTCCCCCGGCCCGAGGAGGCTGTCTGCCGACTCAAGCGGGCAGGACGGAGACGACCTTACGACCCTGGCCCTTGTCCTCAAACTTGACGACCCCTGTCATCCGGGCGAAGAGCGTATCGTCCTGGCCCCGGCCCACGTTGAGGCCGGGCCGGATCGGCGTCCCCCGCTGCCGGACGATGATGGTTCCGGCTTTGACATGCTGGCCGCCGTACCGCTTGACGCCCAGCCGCTTGCCGCGACTATCCCTGCCGTTGCGCGCTGAACCGCCTGATTTCTTATGCGCCATCGCTGGTTACTCCTTCCCGGCTCGCTTGGCCTTGGCGGGGGCTTTGGCCGGGGGCCTTGTTTCTTTCTTTTTCGCGGCCGTCTTCTCCGGGGCTTTGGGCTTGGCCGGTTTGGGCGCCGGCTTCGGCTTGGCCGCTCTGGGCGCCGGCGCTTGGACCTTCTTGGGCGCGGCCGCCGCCGGCCGGGGCGCCGGGGGTTCGACCCGAAGCTCCTCCGGAGAAGCCGTCGTCGTGTCGGGGAAGACTCTCTCGACCTTGATCCTGGTCAGGAGCTGGCGGTGACCCCGGGTGCGGCGGAACTGCTTCGTCCGCTTCTTTTTGAAGATGAGGACTTTGTCGCCCTTGTAATTCTCGACGACTTCCGCCCGCACCATGGCCGAGGGCAAGAACGGCGTCCCGATCAGGATGTTTTCGCCGTCTTCAACGAGGAGGACCTTGTCGAACTGGACTCTGTGCCCCGCTTCCGCCTCGAGCTTTTCCACGGATAGGACGTCGCCTTCCTTGACGCGATACTGCTTGCCGCCGGTCAAAATCACCGCATACATCTTCTTTACCCTTGTTCCAAGATTGAGATGGGACGTTAACTCTAACATAAGGCGTGCTTTGTGTCAACCCGGGCGGTCTTGACAAAGCCCCGCTCCTCCTCTAATTTCTAAGCCGGGAAACGGGCGGTTAGCTCAGCGGCAGAGCATCGGTCTTACACGCCGGAGGTCGCAGGTTCGAATCCTGCACCGCCCACCAAAGCCCCCGGCCGGGCCGGGCTGGCTGCCGCGCGCCGGACAGCCGGCCGAAAGTCAGAGTCTTCTTTGCCGCCGCCGCGGCCCTTATCCAGAGAGCCCGCGAGAGGGCCCTCCCGCTCGGGCCGGAGCGAGGAGGGCTCGGCGGGAAGAGGAAGAGTGGCGCCCCCGACGGGATTCGAACCCGTGTTACCGCCTTGAAAGGGCGATGTCCTAGGCCGGGCTAGACGACAGGGGCGATGATCTGAGCCGTGCTGGACTCGAACCAGCGACACCCGGCTTAAAAGGCCGGTGCTCTCCCTCTGAGCTAACGGCCCGGAAAAAGATTCCCTTTTATACCCGAACGGACCGCCTGCGTCAAGGGTCCGCGGGCGGCGGATCGGACTCAGCCCTCGATCGGGTCGAATCGGACGATGACCCAGCGGCCGTTGTGATTAAGGTTGAGCGCTTCGTCTCTCAGCAGGTAACGGCGCATCTGGATCCGGTAGCCCTTCTCGGCCCCCGCCTTGCCCTTGACCACGACCTCGACTTCCTTGGAGTGGACGTTGCCGGTCAGGTCGCGGATATTGGCCAGTTCCCGAACGCCCAGGGAAAACCGGGTGATCTCCTCTTCCCGAGCGGCGGCCGATTTCGTGTCGTTATAGGCCTTCTGCATGTCCTTGTGAAGAGAATAGATCTGGTCGTACGCCGCCTGCAGCTCCTCGACCTTCTTCCGGGCCGCCGTTTTGGCTCCGCCGGTGCGCGCCAGGTCGAGCTCTTCCTGGGCGGTGTCGAGAGCGTCTTTGGCTTCCATGGTCGGACCGATGTGCTGTTCGAGGGCCTTCTTGGCCTCGGCTTCCTGCTTATTCAATTCGGGCAACACAGCCGGCAAAATGGCTTCTTCTCCAGCCTTCGTCACCTGCCAGCTCGCCACTTCCACGGTGATCGGCTCGAGGGCCATCGTGGACATGGTCGCCGTGTCGTTCATCCGGACGGCGCTGAAATAGCTCTTGAGCAGGGACTGTTCGGGCTTGGAGGAGCAGCTGGTGACCGCCAGAAAGGCCAAGAGGATGCCGACCGTCAGCAAGCTCTTCTTACTCATGATTCCTCCTTCTCGAGTCGTTATAAGGATATTATTGTTAATTTTAGCCGAATTTCAAGCGAAAAAGCAAGCCCGATCCATCACTCTGCCCGGGCGGAGGCCGGGCCGGCCGGCCCCCGCGTTGAGCCTTGACTTTCGCCCCAGGATTCTGTTGAGATATAAGGTCATGTTCAATCCAATCTGGAGTCTTCATCATGGATGATATCCGGACCATCGCCCTCCGCCACCAGCAGGATCCCCTGCGGCTGCTGGACATGCTTCGGGACGCTCAGGCCTCCCGCGGCTTCATCAGCCGCGAGGACGCGGCCGAGCTGGCCCGGCTCATCGGGCTGTCCACGGTGGACGTCCTCGGAGTGGTCTCCTTCTACCATTTCTTTTCGTCCGCGCCCGCCGGCCGCTACGCCGTCTTCCTCAACTCCTCCATCACCTCCCACATGATGGGCCGGGCGACCGTCGCCCGGGCCTTCGAGGAGGCGGCCGGCTGCCGCTTCGGCGAGACGACGGCGGACGGGATGATCGGCCTGCACGACACCTCCTGCGTCGGCATGAACGACCAGGAGCCGGCGGCCATCATCAACGGCGTCGTCTTCACCCGCCTGACGCCGGCCAAGGTCCGGCGCCTCGTCCTCGGGATGCGAGCCGGCCGGCCGGTTCAGGACCTGGTCACGGAGTACGGCGACGGCGCCAACCAGTCCGAACTCGTCCGGGCCATGGTCACCAACAACATCCGCAAGAAGGGACCCGTCCTCTTCGCCCCCTTCGAATCCGGCGAGGCGCTCCGCAAGGCCGTGGCCATGACGCCCGACGGGGTCATCCAGGAAACCAAAAAGGCCAACCTCCTCGGCCGTGGCGGGGCGGGTTTTCCGACCGGCCTCAAGTGGGAGTTCTGCCGCCGGGAGAAAAAGGGCCGGCGCTTCGTCGTCTGCAACGCGGACGAAGGGGAGCCCGGGACCTTCAAGGACCGGGTCATCTTGACCGAACTCCCCCGCCTCCTTTTCGAGGGCATGGCCGTCGCCGGCTACGCAATCGGCGCCGAGGAGGGGATCCTCTTCCTGCGCGCAGAATACGACTATCTGCGGCCCCACCTGGAAAGCGTGCTCCAAGCGCTGCGGGAGGAGAAGCTTCTCGGCCGCTCGATCGTCGGCCGGGAGGGCTTCAACTTCGACATCACGATCAAGGGCGGCGCGGGCGCGTACGTCTGCGGCGAGGAATCGGGGCTCCTCGAAGCGGCGGAAGGGAAGCGCGGCCAGCCGCGGAACCGTCCGCCCTTCCCCGTCCAGACGGGCTATCTGAACGACCCGACGACCGTCAACAACGTGGAAACACTCTGCGCCGCGGCCCAGATCATCGCTCACGGGGCCGCCTGGTTCCGCTCCATGGGCACGGCCAAGTCAGCCGGGACCAAGCTCCTCAGCGTCTCCGGCGACTGCGAGCGGCCGGGCATCTACGAGGTTGAGTTCGGCCTGCCCATCCAGGAGCTCGTCGACATCGCCGGCGCCAAGGACGCCTTCGCCGTCCAGATCGGCGGTCCGTCGGGGACGTGCGTCGGCCGGCAGAGCTTCGGCCGCCGGATCGCATTCGAGGACCTGCCGACCGGCGGCTCGGTCATCATCTTCGGTCCCTGGCGGGATATTCTTGAGATCGTCGAGAACTTCATGCAATTCTTCATTGAGGAATCCTGCGGCTGGTGCACGCCGTGCCGGGCGGGCAACGTCTTGCTCATGGAAAAACTGGCCAAGGTCCGGGACGGCTACGGCACCCCCCGGGACCTCGAGGAGCTCGAGAGCTGGGGCCGGACCATCAAGGCCATGAGCCGGTGCGGCCTGGGCCAGACCTCGCCCAACCCCATCCTGACGACGCTCCAGAATTTCCGGGACCGCTACGAGCGGCTCCTCCGCAAAGACCGCGACTTCGTCCCCGCTTTCGACCTGACCGCGGCGACCCTGGAGGCGGCCCAACTGACCCAGAGGCCGCCCGTCCTCGAGGAGACCGTCCATGAATAAGATCAACTTCACCATCGACGGAAAAGCCTGCACGGCCGAACCCGGACAAACCATCTACGAGGCGGTTAAGGCCAACGGGATCTACATCCCCGTCCTCTGCTACTATGAAGGGCTCGTCCCCGCCGGGAGCTGCCGCATTTGTACCGTCAGGGTGAACGGCCGCTACATGGCCTCCTGCACACAGCCCTTGGCGGAGGGCATGGCGGTCGAAACGACTGCGGCGGACCTCGAGGACATGCGCCGCGCCACGATCGAGATGCTCTTCGTCGAGGGCAACCACCTCTGCCCGAGCTGCGAGAAGAGCGGCAACTGCGAGCTCCAGGCCCTGGCCTACCGGTACCAGATCCTGGTTCCCCGCTTCCCCTACCTTTTCCCGAAGCGGGAGGTCGAGCCGGCCGCCCCCAAGATCCTCATCGAGCACAACCGCTGCATCCTCTGCCGGCGCTGCGTCCGGGGCATCAAAACGCCGGACGGCCGCAAGATCTTCGCCATCCAGAACCGGTCCCGGAAATCTCGGATCGCGCTCGACCCCGCTCTCGGCGCCGAGCTGACCGACGAACTCGCTCGCAAGGCGATGGACATCTGTCCCGTCGGCGCCCTGCTCCGGAAGGAAGTCGGGTTCGTCGTGCCGATCGGCCGGCGCAAGTATGACAAGGTCCCCATCGGGAGCGACGCCGCCGCCCGGCCCGAGGTGAAATCATGAGCAAGCCCGTCATCGCCACCGCGTCCCTGGCCGGCTGCTTCGGCTGCCATATGTCGGTCCTGGATATCGACGACCGGATCCTTCAGCTCATCGAGCTCGTCGAGTTCAACAAGTCGCCCATCGACGACATCAAGACGTTCACCAAGCCGGCCGACATCGGCCTTATCGAGGGCGGCTGCTGCAACAGCGAAAACGTCGAGACCCTCCGAACCTTCCGGAAAAACTGCCGGATCCTCGTCTCCGTCGGCGAGTGTGCGATCATGGGCGGCCTCCCGGCCCTGCGCAACGGCCTCAGCGTGCGGGAATGCCTGGAGGAAGCGTACCTCAATTGCCCGACCGTCGCCCCCGCCGACCGGCTGATCCCCAACGACGCCGAGCTGCCGATCATCCTCGACAAAGTCTACCCCTGTCACGAGGTCGTCAAGATCGACGCCTTCCTGCCCGGGTGCCCGCCCTCGGCCGACCTTATCTGGGAAGCCCTCACGGCCGTCATCCAGGGCCGTCCTCTCAACCTGACCTACGACCTCATCAAATTCGACTGAAGGACAGAACCATGGCCCGCAAGATCACCATCGAACCCGTCACCCGGATCGAAGGCCACGGCAAGGTGACCATTCACCTCGACGACTCCGGACAGGTCGCTCAGTCCCGGTTCCACATCGTCGAGTTCCGCGGATTCGAACGCTTCGCCCAGGGGCGTCCGTACTGGGAATTGCCCGTCCTCGTCCAGAGGCTGTGCGGGATCTGCCCGGTCAGCCACCACCTGGCCGCGGCCAAGGCCTCGGATATCATCGTCGGCGTCGGTCCCGGTGAGCTTACGCCGACGGCGGAGAAGATGCGCCGGCTCATGCACTACGGCCAAATGCTCCAATCGCACGCCCTGCACTTCTTCCATCTCTGCTCGCCCGACCTGCTCCTCGGCCTGGACGCCGACCCCGCCATCCGCAACGTCATCGGCGTCATCCTTCACCACCGCGACCTGGCCGTCAAGGGCGTCCTGCTGCGGAAGTTCGGCCAGGAGCTCATCCTGGCCACGGCGGGCAAGAAGATCCACGGGACCGGCGCCATCCCGGGCGGCATCAACAAGAGCCTGACCGCGGCGGAGCGCGACGGCTTCCTCGACGGCCCGGCCCCGCTCAACGCCGAGACGATGATCGCTTGGGCGGGAGAGGGGCTGGAGGTCTTTAAGTCCTTCCACAAGCAGAACAGGGATTGGGTGGACAGCTTCGCCGCCTTCCCCTCCAACCACCTGAGCCTCGTCCGCAAGGACGGCGCCCTCGATTTCTACCACGGCGCGCTCCGGGCCGTGGACGCCTCGGGCAAACGGATCCTGGACGACGTCGACTACCAGGATTACCTGACCTACATCGGCGAAGAGATCCGGCCCTGGAGCTACATGAAATTCCCCTTTATCAAGCCGCTGGGCAAGGCGGATGGCTGGTACCGCGTCGGCCCCCTGGCTCGCCTCAATACCTGCACCTTCATTCCCACCCCCCTGGCCCAAAAAGAATACGAAGCCTTCAAAGCCTATACCAAGGGCAAACCCAACAGTATGAGCCTCCACTCGCACTGGGCCCGCCTCATCGAGCTCCTGCATTCGGCCGAGGTCATCCGGGACCTCCTCCGGGATAAGGACCTCCTGGGCGACAATCTCGTCAAGCGCGGGAAGAAGGTCCGGGAGGGCATTGGTCTCGTCGAAGCGCCGCGGGGCACGCTTTTCCACCACTACAGGATCAACGACGACGACCAGGTCACGATGGCCAATCTCATCGTCTCCACGACGAACAACAACGAGCCCATGAACCGGGCCGTCCGCTGGGTCGCCGAGAACGTCCTGGCTGAAAAGCCGGAGATCACGGAAGGGATGCTCAACCGCGTCGAGGTTGCCATCCGGGCCTATGACCCGTGCTTGAGCTGCGCCACCCATGCCCTGGGCCGGATGCCCCTGTCCATCGAGCTCTTCGGTCCCGACGGGACGCTCCTCGACCGGAAAACGCGATAGGGAGGGAGGCGGGACTCCGATTCGCGGACGCGTCCTGGTCATCGGCATCGGCAATCCGGGCCGGACCGACGACGGCCTGGGTCCCGCCCTCGTCGCCCGGCTCGCCGACCTTGTCCTCCCCGGGGTCGAAACGGACGCCAACTACCAACTCAACATCGAGGATGCCGAGGCCGTGTCCCGCTACGACACCGTGGTCTTCGTCGACGCTTCCGTGGAGGCCGGCGCGCCGTTCGTTTTCACCGAGCTTGCCCCTGCCGCGGAGATCGCCATGACGACCCACGAACTCCGGCCGGGCACCGTTCTGGCTCTCTGCGAAGAGCTCTACGGCCGGCGGCCGCACTCCTACACGCTCGCGATCCCGGGCTATGCCTGGGAGCTCCGGGAAGGGCTCTCGGCCAAGGCGGAAGAGAACCTCGCGGCGGCCTTGGACTTCCTGGTAGAATGGCTCCGGGCGGACCCGGCGAACGGGCCCGTGAAAAGCCGCTCATGACCAAGAAAGACGTTCTCGTCCTCCAGGACCTGCTCGGTTCGAACAAGAAGATCGCCGCGGAGATCCGCGACAAGCTCGCCGCGAAGGCGATTTTCGCCGTCAACCTCCTGAGTTCGCCCGGCTCGGGGAAAACGACGCTCCTCGAGAAGCTGTGCGAGCGGTTGCGGGGCCGCTTTGCTGTCGGCGTCATCGAGGGCGATATCGAAACCGAGCGCGACGCCGAGCGCATCCGGGCCCAGGGGGTCCCGGCCTGGCAGATCACGACCCACGGCGCCTGCCATCTCGAGGCGCGGATGGTCGGCCGGGTCCTAGCCGACGTGCCCGCCGACCTCGACTTCCTGTTCATCGAGAATGTCGGCAACCTCGTCTGCCCCGCTTCTTTTGACCTCGGGGAGAGTGAACGCTGGGTCCTGCTGTCTTCGCCGGAAGGGGACGACAAGCCGCGCAAGTACCCGGAAGCGTTCCTGTCCGCAAATGCCCTGGTCCTGACCAAGTCCGACCTCCTGCCGCATGTCCCCTTCGACGTCGACCGGGCCAGACGTGAGGCCCTGTCCATCAACCCCCGGCTGCGGATCTTCGTGACCTCCGCCGTGACCGGCCGGGGTCTCGACGAACTGGAAGCCCACCTCGTAGCGTCCCGGGATTCCCTGAGGTCCGGCCGTGCATGAGATGTCGATCGTCGCGGGCCTCGTCGAGGTCCTCGAGGAGAAGGCCAAGGAGGCCGGCGCGACGCGGGTCACCTCGGTCAAGCTCCGCGTCGGCGAGATGTCGGGTGTCGTCCCGGAGCTCCTCTCTTCGGCGTTCGAAGCCTATAAAAAAGGGACGATCGCCGACGGGGCCACCCTCGAAATCGACGTCGTGCCTGTCCGGCCTCGCTGCCGGTCTTGCGGCGGGACGTCCTGGCGGGAAGAGGCGGGTTTTATCTGCGCCGCCTGCGGCTCGAGGGACCTGGAGGTCGTCGAGGGCCGCGAGCTCGTCTTGGAGCGGCTCGAGGTCGAAGTCGACGACGAACCGGGTGAAGGCCGCCCCGCCGGCCGGCGCCGGCGTCCGGCTCGCGGTCCGCGGCGCTCCACTCCAGCCCGCGAGCGGGCTTGACAAAAAGGCCGTTTCCGGTGTAAAAACCTGCCTTACGTTTCTTTGGCCTTTTTTTATGCTAAGCTGAAGCAGGAGCCATCATATTCGTGCTCGTTCTTTTTTCCTATTTTTTTTTATCGGCCTCGATACGAGGCCTTTCCCCGACTCGCCGCTCGCCTCATGATTCCCCTCCGGCCGGCACCGCTCCCCAGCAATCCCTCTAAAATGGAGAATTGACCGTGGCCGTCGACAAAACGAAAGTCCAAGCGTTCATCGGCAAGCACCAGGGCAACAAAAACGCCTTGGTCGCCATCCTTCAGGATATCCAAGCCGAATACAACTATCTGCCTGAAGAATGTCTGCGACAGGTCGCCGGCGAACTCAAGGTGCCTCTCATCGACGTCGTCGGCGTGGCCACGTTCTACCGGGCCTTCAGCCTCACCCCCCGCGGAAAACACACCTGCACCGTTTGCCAGGGCACGGCCTGCCATGTCCGGGGCG
>Ga0299912_10001866_pt1 | contig 17100 bp, 11 predicted proteins | sample RVTome_2_FD_207667 | JGI IMG/M metagenome (GOLD analysis project Ga0299912, IMG submission 207667) | Soil microbial communities from uranium-contaminated site in the Upper Colorado River Basin, Wyoming, United States - RVT95D214 (version 2) ... | reverse complement strand
ATTCACGTCGTTAAATATAGTAATGACTATTTCATAACAAGTTATTCCCGGGGGAACCAGACCCTCATTTTGCCAACACCCCTGTTCGACCATAGAAAATACGGCACCAGTACTATTCCGGAAGCTACTTTATCTGAGCATTTTGTATCTTGTGGGATTACACTATAATATGCTTTACCAACAATGCTATTGATGCCTCCAAATAAGTCCTCTCTGAAGTCAATATTATATGTGGCAGTGTCGGGTATCGTCATTTCAAAGACATATCCACCATTATCAATTTCTTCTGCACAATAAACCAGCGGACCATATTCCATGGCAACTTTGTTTAAGTCCTCCTTAACATTCATGTCAGGAATTGCCCGTTTTACATTCATAGGAAATACCACATGAACAGTATCACCTCTCTCCCATTTTCGCATGATCTCAATATATTCTTTTCCTATATCAGCATATACACTCTCTCCATTAACCATTACTCTCACTTCAGCAGGTTTTTTATCGAGATAAGTATACAAGTTCCCAGGTGTTGCTATATTTCTTACCCAATAAGGAATACGAAGCTTTAATGTAAATTCTTTTGATACTTCAGGATCGATATTCAACAAAATACTTCCTTCCCATGGGTAATTTGTCTGCTGGGATATATTGATCTCTGTATTTCCAACGTTGACAGTAACAATATTTGATGCATAAAGGTTTACATACAATGTGTCCTTATTTTGTGCATAAATCAGACCGGGGACAGAAGGAATAAACCGGATCAGATTTGTCGGGCAGCAGGAACAATCGAACCACGACTGGCGTGTACAGGAGCCATGATTAAATGTATAGTTACCATCCGATTCCAGTGGATTGGGATAGAAGAATGTCTTACCATCGGTGGAAATGCCTGCAATCAATCCGTTATAGAGAGTACGCTCCAGTATATCATAGTATTTTGCTTCACCTGTAAGCAAAAACATACGATGGTTCCAGTACACACTCCCGATAGCAGCACAGGTTTCACAATAAGCAGTCTGATTGGGTAACTCATAATTTTCGCCGAACGATTCTCCCTCATGCCGTGCTCCAATTCCACCAGTTATATAAAACTTTTTATTGACCATGTTTTCCCAAAGTCGTTCCACCGTGTTCCGGTAATTCGTATCCTTATAAATTGCTGCAATATCTGTCATAGCAGCATACATATATACTGCTCGTACGGCATGACCCGTTACTTCTTCCTGCTCTGTAACAGGTATATGATCCTGGCTGTAGGATCCGAATAACTCGTGAGTCAGGCTGTCGCCCCTCCAGTCAAGAAACTGTCTGGCAAGCTCTAAATAGCTTCTGTTATTTGTTATCCGGTAAAGTTTTATCAATCCCGTTTCTACGATCTGGTGACCGGGAACGATTTGTATTTTCCCGGGACCGAAATTCTCAACCAGCAGATCGGCATTTTTCAGAGCTATATCCAGAAAGTTTTTCTTTCCGGTAGCAATATAATGAGCTGCAGCAGCTTCAAATAAATGACCGCTATTGTATAACTCATGACTACTTATTTCATTTTCCCATCGATGTGTTGAGGGTTTTACCCAGGGAGCCGGAGGATTTGCCGGATCAATGGTAAACCAGGAGGTAATATACCCGTCGGGTTCCTGTCCTGTTTGTATAATACCGATGACCGAATCGAGGTAGGCATCAAGTTCCGGGTCAGGATTGCTTATCAGAGAGTAGGATGCCCCTTCGATGATTTTGTACAGATCGGTATCATCGAAAGGCATTTTTCCTTTTACGGGACCTTCCATCTTCCCTCCGGCGATCAGGAAATTGTCCATACGTCCCTCCGATTCACATTTTTCAAATGCATATTTGATGGTAGTTTCCTGGACGGTCTTAATTTTAGGTAACCAGAAATTATCGGACAATTCCACATTGCTTATGGGAACTGCCGAGATGGGATAATCGGATAGGTTTTTGTTGGTATTATTCCTGCAACCAAACAAAAAAATGAATACAAGCAGTGAATAAACATTTATTTTCATAGTCGAAATTCTATTAGCAATAGGGATGAAAATTTACATATATAATTTATAAATATCCAACAGTTCTTATTGTATTATGATCTCTTCAATCTTTCCTGCAAATTCAACTGAAGCATTCCTCCCTGTATCATGGAATATTGATTTTCGACTTTTTAAGTCAGTCAGATTCACCTCCACGATAGAACTCATACTTTCTTCAATTCTTCCTTCCATAGCTCCCTTAATAGGAGAAGCTAATGCTGCAGGCAAATGACCTTGTGCCAATATCTCTAGCCGGTATTTTTTGTTTTCCATCACAAGTATTACCTTTTTGTACTTGATTTCGGACTTGCGTAAAACAGTCCTGTTATAGGTAGTAAATTGAATTAACCGATGATCGAGCCAAATGCCTGCAATAAAACCAACAAACGAACTTCGTAACCAGGGAATTTTAGCTACTGAGGCTTTTACGGAAACACCTGGTATACTAAAATGATTCGATTGAAGCCAGATATATGCACTTGGAAAAGAGCGCCCCCAGTCCTTTTCGATATACCCTCTCCCATTAGTAAAATCAATTATTTCAGTATTCATCTGTAACTGACCCTCAATGACATGATCCATACTCACAATGCCATGATAACACTCCATGAAAGGAACAAACGCATATGGCCCCATAATACCCGGCGAATACCATGGTTTGGGCCAGGGTATATTACCTGAAAAGCACAATTCTCCTTTCATGTCAGGCAAATTGATACGGATTGATTCAGCTGAAAAATGATTATTATTTATTGAAATAAGAAACCTGCCCGGTTCAGGAATAAAGCTTTCCGCTTCGAATTTATGATATTGTGCAGTCTGTTTCTTACCATCCAAAACCTGAATAAAAGCCTGCCGCTTGCCCGATTCATCTATGGCAATACCGGGAATAAACGCAAAAGCTTTATTCTCGGTTGAGTTAACTACCTTAAAATACCAGCCTTCGAAATAGCTATGCTTCTTCCCCCAACCCTGAAATTGTTCAGGATTAAAAAATGCTTTGATTCTATGAAACATCATGCTCCAACTATTGATTTATCAAAAAACGATCGTGTTAAGGATATGTTTATGTCTAACTTAATAAATTTGATTTTAATATAGATTGTACTTCATCTTAAATGTTATTAATTAAGAACAACTAAAATTTCATCAGATTTTTTATGGATTTTTATCTTACTGTGTATCATAATAAAAAACACAGTTTATGAAAACAACAATTTTTTTACTATGTACAGCAATCCTGATAGTTTCATCAACCACAAGTTATACTCAGGAAAATAGCTTCAGGCTATCTCCTTCATTGAATATTGCCAGCGATGGAGGTAACAATCAGAATGTTGAACTCACAGAACTAGCAATTAGTGTTTCAATAATTGGAAATATAGCCACCACAACCTGTGAGATGAGTTTTCACAATCCTATTAACCGGATACTTGAAGGAGAATTGATATTCCCTCTGGACGAAGGTCAAACAGTATCTCGTTTTGCAATGGATGTCAACGGAGTTTTAAGGGAAGGAGTCCCGGTAGAAAAAAATAAAGGACAACAGGTTTTTGAGAGTATCGAAAGAAGAAGAGTCGATCCGGGACTTATCGAGTTAGTGCAGGGAAATTCATACCGGGCAAGAATATATCCTATTCCGGCTAAAGGAAATAAAAGAATTGTGCTGGCCTATAACCAGGAATTAAAATCTACACACGAAGGAAAGCTATACAAACTTCCTCTTACGATCGACCAGGTTATTGATCATTTTTCTATCAGAGTAGAAATACTGAAACAGTCAATCGGGCCGATCATAGAAACCAACAGCTTTACAAATTTCTCATTTGAAAAATGGGATGAAAACTATATAGCTGAAGCAAAGTACCTGAATGTAAGGCTTGACCACCAATTGGTTTTTTTAATCCCACCTGTGCCCAATATAAATCAGGTTTTTGTTGAAAAGGGAGAAATTTCAGGAAATACATTCTTTTATCTCTATCTGAATCCTGAAACTCAGATTCGTCCTAAAAAATATCCAAACAATATTGCCATCTATTGGGATGTGTCTTCTTCTTCAGAAAACCGTCGAATCGATGAAGAATTGTCATTATTAAAAAGGTACTTTAAAGCTCTTGGCAATTCAAAAGTAGAACTGTACCTGTTCTCCAATACCCTTATAAAAGGAGGAAATTATACAATCACAGAGGGTACTTGTGATGAATTAATCAATACCCTATCATCGATGCATTACGACGGAGGGACCCAGCTCGGTGCTTTGGATTTTAGTCTTACTTCTGCTGAGGAAATACTGCTTTTTACCGATGGTTTAAGTACGTATGGAAGCAGAAAAATTCAGATTCCTGACAACGTTATTATCACAATAAATTCATGTATAAAGGCCGATCATTCGCTGTTAAGTTATATTGCAAATGCGTCCGGAGGAACTTATATAAATCTTCAAAACATTAGTATGAATGAAGCGTATCAAAAGCTTGTTTTCCAACCTATGCAATTCATTTCAGCCGAATACAGCATGGATATAAGTAATGTATATCCCACATTACCCCAAGAAATTACCAATTCTTTTTCATGTGCCGGGATTCTTAATTCGTCCAGTGCCTGGATTAAGCTGAATTTCGGATATGGTAAAGAGGTAGTATTTTCGAAAACTATTACTATATGCCCTGAAAAAAGTACGAGTGGTGGTACAATTGAAAAAATATGGGCACAGAAGAAACTATCAGAGTTGGATATGTTATATGATGAAAATAAAAATGAGATATCGTTGCTTGGAAAACGATTTTCTATGGTAACCCGGAATACTTCATTAATCGTTTTGGAGACACTGAACGACTACTTAGAATATGAAATTGAGCCGCCGGCTGAGTTTCAGGAAGACTATTTCCGGATATTAAAAGAAAGACAGGCAGCAGAAAAAGAAACTGCTCAAAACAATATCGAGAATGCCGTACGTCTTTACCAGGAAAAAATCAGCTGGTGGAATACAAACTATCCACTAGAACCTCTGGTTTATGGAACTGATGGTAAATTAGAACTTAATGATGATGCAGAAAGTCTTGATGAAGTCATGGTAGTCGGTTATGGAACACAACGTAGAAGCGATGTCACGGGTGCCATCTCCACTGTCGAAGCTGAAGCAATACCAATGACAAGAGCCGATAATCATTCAGATGCAAAAGAAAAAGATTCAGAAGAAGACCTGAAAAGCAAAGGAGGAGTTATTTTTCTTGCACCCTGGAATCCGGATGCACCCTACTTGAAGCTTTTTGAGAAAGTGACTGAAAATGATTTGTATGAAAAATATCTGGAAATGAAACCAGAATATAAAGATATGCCTTCATTTTATGTTGATGTCAGTGAGTATTTCGAACAGAAAGGGCTAAAAGAATATGCGATACGTATCCTTTCTAATCTGGGAGAAATGCAACTCAAGAATCATGAATTGATGCGTGTAATGGCTCATCGGCTGGAACAAATGGAACAGTTCTCAGCAGCCGTTGAAGTGTACAAAGAAGTTCTCGAGATACGCAAGGAAGAACCTCAGAGTTATCGTGACCTCGCGCTTGCATTGGCAAAAAATAAAAAGTATCAGATGTCAATCGATATACTATATGATGCTATCACAAAATCGTGGGATGGTCGTTTCCCTGGCATTGAGTCTATCATGGTCAGTGAAATGAACGCGATCATTGCAGAAGCCGGCAAAAATTTACATACTGAAAAGATAGATAAACGCTTGCTTGTCAACCTGACAGTCGATATGCGAATAGTTCTTAACTGGGATGCCGACAATACAGACATGGATCTTTGGGTTACTGATCCGAATGGTGAAAAATGTTTCTACTCTTATAAGCTTACTCAGATTGGTGGAAGAATGTCAAACGATTTTACCGGTGGTTACGGTCCTGAAGAATTCATGCTCAAGAAGGCTATTAAAGGCAAATATAAAGTTGAAGCTAACTATTATGGAAGTTCACAACAGCGTATTTCCGGACCCGTAACAATTTATCTTCAGCTCTTTACAAATTATGGCAAACCTGAACAACAATGCAAAGAAATCACGTTGAGACTATCTGAAAACAAAGAAGTTGTTGAGATAGGAGAGTTTGAATTTTAAACTCAAATCGATCTTAGTAAATAGTCGGACTATAGCCTTCCCAAAACAGGGAGGGCTATAGTTGTTTTTGAATTAAATCAATGATTCTTTACAGTATATTTGTTCTGATTGGTAATTATTGAGTTTTAGTTATTGAGTACTTTACTTAGAATTACTGATTTTGATCATGCAATAATAGTCTTTGTAAACGCCGGTGGAATCCTGTTCTTCGACATCTGTTCATATGCATAAGCGATGGAAATAAGTCCGGATTCGTCAAATGCCCTGCTAAAAAATGTTAATCCGATAGGTAGATCTTTCAAACTGCCCATAGGAACAGTTATGGATGGATAGCCTGCCACAGCGGCAGGACCATAGGTGCCATAACCTGTCCAAAAGTCGCCGTTAACAGGATCAACACACCAGGATGGTCCTGTTGCCGGACCGCAAAGTGCATCGAGTTTATTATCATTCATTATTCTGTCGATATGATCCTTCAGGGCGCCATTCGTACGTTGTAACGATTCAAGATACTCCTGACTATCCAAACCACCCTTCTTCTGACTATTGATTAGAATTTCCTGTTTAAAATAGGGCATTACCTCGTCTTCATGTGCCAGGTTATAATTGATCACTTCCTGTAACGATTTCACACTTGCATTGGATCCGGCCAGGTATTTATTCAATCCATCTTTGAATTCATACATGAGTACATTGAATTCATCGGCACTAAGCTTATTATATAACTCCATAAAATCGACTTCAATAATCGTTGCTCCTGCCAGCTTCATTTGTGTTAATGTCTTTTCGAGCAGCGCAGTAACCTCTTCATGGCCCTTCAGAAATGTTTTTTCCACACCAATTCGCCTTCCTTTCAAACCTCCCTTATCAAGAAATTCTGTATAATCATTCATAGTCCGATCCCGGCTGCTTATTGTTGCCCGATCAGCTTTATCGATGGCGGCAATTATACCGAGTAATATTGCAGCATCCTCAACTGTGCGTCCAAAAGAACCTGCCGTATCCTGTGTATTCGAAATTGGAATAATGCCTGAACGGCTAACCAGTCCGACGGTGGGTTTCATGCCTACAATTCCGTTCATTGATGCTGGACAGGCAATGGAACCATCAGTTTCGGTTCCCACGGCTACTACACAAAGGTCAGCTGCCACTGCCACTGCCGATCCGGAACTTGAACCGCAGGGCGATCGGTCGAGCACATAGGGATTTTTTGTTTGTCCACCCCGACTGCTCCAACCGCTCACGGAGCGTGTCGACCGGAAATTGGCCCATTCACTTAGATTTGTTTTTCCCAGTAATACAGCTCCGGCCTCTCGCAATTGTTTCACCAGAAAAGCATCGCGTGCTGCCCTGTTACCTTCTAAGGCGAGGGATCCGGCGGTTGTCTGCATCTTGTCTGACGTATCGATATTATCTTTGATCAATACCGGAATGCCATGTAAAAGCCCTCTGATTTTACCCGATTTCCGTTCCTTATCCATCGCACGGGCAATTTCAACAGCATCAGGATTAAGTTCTATTATAGAGTTCAGTACCGGCCCATTCTTATCAATCTCCCCGATCCGTTTCAGGTACATAAGGGTGATTTGTTCGGAAGAATAATATCCCGATGCGAATTTTTCCTGCAACCTCCGGATTGTAATTTCATTTAATTCAAAATCATCCACAAAAACAGAATTTATCTTTGTAGTTGACCTTGTACCGGTATTGCATGAACTCTGAAAAAAGGACAAAAAGCCTATTGTTGCTAGTGAAGTCTGACTAAGAAATTCTCTTCTTTTCATGGTAATAGAAAATAATTTATATTACTGGAATGAAAGGTAATATAGCAAAAATCATAATATGTATCTCTCCCTCTTTGAAATGCCTGGTGAAAAAATGAATAAACTAAGAGAGGTAATTTTGTGAATTGTTTACTCTCATTTTCCTATATTAGTAAATGTAAGATTTGGGCTTTCATGAATCTAAATAAGAACATTAACCTATGAAATGGAATCAAAGACCCTTACTGCTTTTCATTTGCTTGCTGAATCTTGTAATGAACCAGATGTATAGCAGAAGCAAAATCAGATCTGTTACACCAAACAGTTCAATTGAATCTTATGCATTACTTGAGGTATTATACATGATCTCCGGAGGCTATACTCTAACCGGGCAGCATAATTATCCCAACACTAGGGACAGGAACACCCAGTTCGCAACTGAATACATAGGAAAAACACCGGTAATATGGAGTTCCGACTGGGGGCATGCCCGCGAAGGGGATTCTGATTCGTACCTTGCACGTCCCGATATTGTCGATGAAGCCATCAGGCAGCATAAACTAGGGTCGATCATTACTATTTGCTGGCATGCTGTACCTCCAACGGCCGATGAGCCTGTTACGTTTCGTCAGTTACCCGGTTCCTCACCTGACTCACTTGCGAGTGTGCAGGGACAGCTTCTTGACTGGCAATTCAAAGATGTATTGACCCCCGGGACCGAGTTACACTCACGCTGGTGCCGGCAGGTTGATTCCGTTGCCGTATACCTGAAAAAATTACAGGATGCCCATGTCCCGGTTCTTTGGCGTCCCTATCATGAAATGAATGGGAACTGGTTCTGGTGGGGAGGTCGACAGGGAGAATACGGCACCAGTGCTTTATATCGTCAACTTTTCGATCGTCTGGTAAATCATCATAAATTGAACAACCTGATATGGGTTTGGAGTATCGACCGGCCAATCAGGCCGGAAATGCAGTTCTCCAGTTTCTATCCCGGAGACAATTACCTCGATGTTCTGTCTCTCGATGTTTATGGAAGCGATTTCAATCAGAACTATTATGATAGTCTGATTGCTTTATCAAACGGGAAACCTGTCGTTCTGGGAGAGGTTGGTAATCCGCCGACTCTTGAAGTATTGAAAAATCAACCGAATTGGGCTTTCTATGTTACCTGGGCAGGAATGGTACGTAATACTCTGAAAAAACAATATGAAATCCTGGTGAACGATCCCCGGATATTAAGTCAGGAAGATTCAATTTATCGAAGAATTATAGCTTCATATCGTTCGGTTTGTGGGTTACCTCTATTGCCTTTTAATCAGAATCGTACCGATTTCACAGGGGAATGGGTATTCAGTGAAGAAAAAAGCCAGCTGGATCACTATGGTGCAAGCAACATTCCCTGCAACTTAGAAATTAAGCAAAACGAGAATGAATTAACAATTATGCGAACTGCTATCATTGAATTTGCCGATAACAGGATCACAGAGGAAATATTAACTCTCGACGGATCAGAGAATTTATCCGAATTCTGGGATTCTCCGAAAGTAACTTTAGCGCATTTATCGAAAAATAAGGATTCACTTTATATCGATTCGAGAGTCACTCTTACACGGGGAGAGAGAACATTTGAAATGATCACAAAAGAAAAATGGGTATTACAGGAACGGGGTAAAGAACTATCCATCAATCAATATTCCAGTTCCTTCTGGGGCGAACGGAACATTACCATGATATTTGAAAAGCAATAGACTCATTTAAAACAATTTAATTTTTCTTTCTACATCTTTCATCACGGTGTTTTAACGAAGAATATGCCGGAGGTATTTAATATTAATAATCCCGGGCAGTGCCTGGAGTTCACCTGAGCAGAGCAATCCGAGATATTGAGAATTGATTGCTGAGTGAGGTAATTTGAAGCACATAAATTCCATTACTTACATCTTCATCAATAGAAAACGAGAAATGAAAAACATCAGCAGAATACTTTTCCATAAATAATTCCTGAATTACAGTACCACTAAGATCCAATAATACTATCCTGATATTTCCCTGGATCCTTTCATTTATAAGTATACTCACTCTACCCTCTGAAGGATTTGGATAAAAATAAACATCATGCAAAGCTGCCGGATTGTTAAAAGGTTCGATCGAAACTGATCCAGGATCAAACCGAAATGTAATCGTATCAAGCAGTAACCCATTTTTATGATCAGTAATTTCTAACCATATTTTCCCGGCGCCGGCATTTTCCGGACAGATTTCGAGTATGGTTTCATCGACTATGTAAAATGGGAAAAACGATCCGGTAATAAAATATTCTAAAGTATCGTTATCGGGATCGGAGTAAATCGTATCCAGATCAAACTCCGGGCAAATCGATACCTCGTATGGAAAAACATATTCCTGATAATTACTGGTTCTTACCGGATTCTGGTTTACCATGAGTTTCAATATCTGTGTCGATATGCCACCCCTGTGATCGTCTGCAGTAAGCTCGCACTGCGTATAGCCTAATGATCCTGCATATATCGATAGAACTGAATCTTTCAGATTAGCGGCAAAAGTAATAGTGTCGCCAAGCTTGAACCCATAAGTAAGATCATCACCATCCGGATCGAAAAACAGTTCATTCAGATCAACCCGGACAGTATCGAAAAGTAATAAAAACATTTCTAACTCAGAAGTGTCGTTAACCTGAGGGGGATGATTGAGAGGATCATATACCTCGATCAAGAAACGTTGTAAATAAAATTTATCCCGATACATATCGGTCACATAAAATTCAATATCGGAGCTTCCAACTTTTATTGGCAGAAAATGAACAGCTGAGTCTGTAATTAATGTTGAGATCACCGAAGAATCGGAAGAGATCAGGGTGTAATCGAGACCTGACCTTGAATGATCTGTCAGAAAGGAATCCAATACAATAGAGTAAGGATCATAAACCGATAAAAGAGTATCAGCTAATTGATAATGAAAATAGACCGAAGCTGTATCGAAAGTCAATTGAAAGATACGAACTGTCGTATCAAATTCACAGCCCGTGGCGACTACTGTTATCTGGATGTTGGAAAAGGATGAAATGTCTGTTTCTGTATCCAGAAAAAGTGAATCGTGATGTATAGCAAAGTAGGGGTATTCACTGTCTGATATATCGAGGGAATAATCTATCTCAGTAAAAGTATGAGATGTATCGGGTAAGAATTTTCCGATACAACTACCGGTATGATGAGAATAATACAAAATGGAATCGGAAAGATTAAAAATCAGTGGTTTTTTTTTAATGTCGGAATAGAACAAGACCGTATCTGCCACATTTCCAAATCCTATTAGCCTGATTTCATGCGCATAGATTTCCAGGATCGAAAAAGAATTCTCGTCGGGAAAGTCGACCATGGCCTTTTGGGTATAGTAATGAATCCCGTTTCTATATCCATAGTCGCCGTTATGTTCGTGTCCGTTAATATAAGCCACCACATTCGGATACCCTTCCAGTAGACTTACTATTATACTATCGTTCCAGAGCCTCAATCGCATGGAATCGGGATATACCGGGAAATGACAAAAAAGTATAACATTTTGTTCAGCATCAAGGGCTTCCTGCAATTTTGATCGCATCCACAACTGCTGATTTCTACTGATACCGCCGTTCCATGGTTGTGCATTCACGTTGCCCTGCACCTGTTGCCAAAGACTATCACCCTCATCAGCTAATTCGGGATGCAGATATCGTGAATATTCTGCCAGTTCGGTTCCATCCAACACCAGGAATCTCCAGTTCTTATTGGAAAAGTCATAGTAATAATAAGGCATTTCATAACGTTGGAGAATTGAATCCATATAAATTTCCGATATCTCTGAGAATTCATGATTCCCCAATAAATTGTAGTATGGCATAGTCAATTCATGATAGAACTGAATTACCGAATCGTAGCTGTTCTCATACCTGTCGATCATATCGCCAAGGTTCATCACAAAGTCAACCTGATATTGATTCAGTGTATCAACAGCTCTTGGTAGTTTGTTAAGTGTTTCGCGAAAATACCTGTTACCAGCGGGATCGCAATCGCAATACTGGGGATCGGTAATTAGTCCGATCTTTAAAATTGGCAGGGTATCGCACCAAAATGCAGATGAAGTAAGCTGATCCTGAGATAAGAGCTCCAAATTCAGTAAAAAACCTGATGATATCAAAATGAGACTGCTGACTAGATGTCTTAAATCTTTCATGATTATTAGTTAATGAAAGCAAACAAACATTTGTATCAGAATTCGATTAATATAGGTCTAACGTATTGATCTCAATTATGTTCATATAATTATCTTCTACCATGAAATAATCGTATTAATTCTCAGAATATCTTTTTTATTATGGATAGTAAACCCGGAAAAAACTTGAATAAAACCAGCGACAGTATGATCAAAACCAGGATAATACTTCCCATTTTGCCCAATATCCCCATTTTCCAGAATGGCAGGAAATTCTTTATAGTTATCTTTTTAATAAAGGGCTTCGGCGGATCCCATTTGGGCAATACTTCCTGCGGGACAATAACATCCCAACTACCCACAACAAAGACCGGCATGAGAAAACTATAGTACACCTGGTCGTGAAATTCATTCTGGTTGAATAAACCGCTACGCCATGTACCCAGATTGTTGAAGAACAATTTAATATAGTAAGGTTTGTTCCAGATAAAATTTTCGTCATGTATTTTATTTTCCAATATAACATCAGCATCCGTCTCAAGATTTGCAGATAAATTATACAGGTTGTTGTTCATTTTAGTAAAATCGAATTCATTATTCAAAAAAACAGGCATGCCTGAATGAATGTTTGAGGAAATTCTCTGAACCTGTGGTTCGTTACCGAATTGAGCTTTATTGCAATATATGGCGCCTATGGCAAAATCAGGTTTCGAAGTGGTCCCTTCGTTTGTCTTTACATATATGGGAGAATTATCTGGTATAACTTCCAGGATAAACGATAAGTCTCCATAACGAAAATCTTTATGCTCCTTATTAAGATCTCTTAGTTTCAGCCATTTTTGCGAACTGCCATACCAATAGCCCGGGTATTGAACTGTATTTTTTTCCTCATCGGAAATATGCACAGGTATATCCCTGTCGGGACGAATATCGATTGTAACTTCAAATTCGGTCAGCCACAACTGCATCACAAAAAACTTGTTTTCGAGGCCAAGGGAATCGTTCACAATCCTTTTCTTATAGATTTTATAAGGTCTGGGCGATTTATCCGACCCGAAACTCAGAAAATCAGCAAGAGGTCCTTTTTCTATCTCATATAACCTGACATCCTTTATACTGATTTTTACATCGGGTAATCCGAAATACGTATGGTCCGGATCGAAATGGGCTGAAACACCGTCGAAATGCTTTAACCGGGTACCCTGATCCTTGCCGGTCAAAAATTCATCGTGAAATTTTATTCCTTTCAGATGTACCTGCGGGCCTTCGAAATTCCCTGTTGTGCCAGCAGAACTTCCTCCCTGGTAACGCAGATTATAGTAATCATTTTCTTCATTGGCATGTATTGTCTCTGTGACCTTACTGTTTACAATATCTTTATATTGCGAGACATAGTTCTGGTATTCCGGATTGGTATACTCATTGCTCAGACTATTACGATTTACAATAGCAAACCCGATATAAATGGCAAGGGCGGCAAGTAAACCAATTACTAGTTTTTTATTCATGACTTCTTTGTTAAATGGTTATTTCCGATTTCTGCGTTTTTCTTGACTTATTCAAACCAATAGATTTAAAAATATATAATCCAAATACTAATATAAGGAACGATTTGATTCGAGTCAAGCTTCGGTATGAGTCTAAATCTCAATTTTATAAGGCAAACTTGATTTATTACTGATCCTGTGCAAGAAAATCGATTGTGAATTACCAAAAATTCTTAAAATTCTTATGCGTATTTGGTAATAAAAAGAATTTTGTTTTACTTTGTATTTCAAAGTACTTTTAAAATGACTACAAAATATACCTCAAAACAGCAAATCGATGAGATCCGGAACCTGATGGAACGCTCATCACGATTTATATCATTGAGTGGATTATCCGGTATCTCAGCAGGAATCGTTGCCCTGGCCGGTGCCTTATTCTCTTTTTTTTATCTTGAACTTGATGTACGCTACTTCGATATCGACAGGTATTTTAACGATAAGCTGTACCGGATATTCCCTGCAAAATACTACATACTATTGCTCGATGCTGCCATCATTCTTATTCTTGCACTCGCTTTTACCATATTTTTTACTACGCGAAAAGCACAACGAAAAGGGCTGAAAGTATGGACCCATGCTACCCGGTTGATGCTGTATAATTTATCCGTTCCCTTACTGGCAGGCGGGATTTTTTGCATCATTCTCCTGTATTATAACCTGATATTCCTTGTGGCACCTGCCACTCTGATATTTTACGGATTGGCCTTGCTGAATGCCAGCAAATACACCCTCCCCGAAATTCAATGGCTGGGTATTTCTGAAATACTATTGGGACTGATTGCCAGCGTATGGGTCGGGTATGGTCTCATTTTCTGGACGATAGGATTCGGCCTGCTGCATATTTTGTACGGTACCATCATGTATTATCGCTACGAATCAAAAAGGGTTTAATACCAATACAGGTTGAAAGAGATTATTTCAAAACTGAATAAAGTATTCGATAGTCGTGTGCGACTGGGGATTATGTCGGTGCTCATGGTCAATGAGCGTGCCGATTTCAATACGTTGAAAGAGTTGCTTGAAATCACCGACGGTAACCTGGCCAGTCACCTGATGAATCTCGAGAAAAATGAGTTAATCGAAGTGAAAAAACAATTTGTCGGTCGTAAGCCGAATACACGTTACAGTGTTACAGAAAGAGGCCGGGTACTATTCAAAGAACATCTCGAATACTTGACCAGATTGATTGAAATTCAACAGAAATAATCCTGCATATATCCAACTGCAATTTAAAATTTTATTAATACAACAAATATGGAAACAACAGCAAAAAACAGCAAATTCAGAAACTCGGTCAGTCTGAAACTGATTGTGATCGTCATCCTTTCGCTTCTCTTACTGATACCTACGTTCTTTATTCGCAACCTCATCGACGAAAGACAGACCCGCCGAAATGAAACCATTCTCGAAGTGACATCAAAATGGGGACAGTCACAAACACTCTTTGCTCCTGTTATTCTGGTCCCTTATGAGAAATATGAAAAAACATCATCGAAAACCTTTATTACTCATAAAAACTATATGCACCTCCTGCCCGATGAACTGGTAATAAATGGCAGTATGGCTCCGGAAATACGTCACAGGGGTATCTATAAAATAGTTCTTTATAGCACAGACCTGAATTTAAATGCCGTGTTTACAAAAGAATCATTCCAAAACTGGCCCGACAGCCCTGATAAAATTCTCTGGTCCGAAGCTATATTGGTAATAGGGATATCGGATCTGGCAGGGCTGGATGACATTTCAGAAATCCAATGGAACAATGATACATTGCTTGCTGAAGGAGGAATTCCCTATACTTCTGATATCTCAACTGGTATCCATGCCTTTGTGGACATAAATCCTGAGGGAAATAATACATTTCATTTGCAAATGGATCTACATGGCAGCGAATCGTTGTATTTCATTCCTGCCGGAAAATCAACGAATGTAAATCTTTCTTCCAACTGGACAACACCCAGTTTTGAAGGTTCATCGCTTCCCGATGAGCGCAATGTTACCGGTGAAGGATTTGATGCCAAATGGAATGTGTTGCATCTTACCCGGCCCTTCCCTCAGAAATGGGCCAATAATTCCTATAGTTACGTCATCCCTGAATCGGCCTTTGGAGTCAATTTGCTCATTCCGGTCGATCTGTACCAGAAAACGACCCGTTCAGTAAAATATGCCCTGCTGTTCATTGGACTTACATTTCTTCTTATATTTTTTATCGAGATCAGCAGTAAAACCAGAATCCATGCTGTTCAATACCTCCTTATCGGGGCAGCACTTGTTATTTTTTATTCACTTCTGTTATCTCTATCTGAACATCTTCCTTTTGCCTGGGCCTATTTAATTGCAGGCATTGGTATTGTTAGCCTGATTGTCAGTTTTATCCACACGCTTTTCAAAAAGAAAGCCTATACTCTGGTAACACTGGGCATGCTGGTTATACTCTATGGATTTTTATTTGCCATTCTTCACTTATCGGACCTGGCATTGCTCCTCGGAAATATTGGTTTATTTATCATACTTGCAGTAGTCATGTTTTACAGTCTGAGAATTGACTGGTATAACGAACGTAATCCGGAGACAAGCAGCAAGTAATGAATGTTGGATCTTTGAATTGATGTCATAGATGAAATTTGAAGAACAAGCAGTATGGAATAATGGAATGATGGATTAATGGAATAATGGAGAATTGTAAAATGATTATTCTTGTTTTTAGGTCCTATCATCCTTCCATTATTCCATTCATCCAAAACATAAATTAAACCAATCTAGTAACATACTATAATCACTAATACTATATCATAAAAATCTGAATCATGGACAAGCACAATAAAAACAGCTTTCAATACCAGATAAAGACCTTCCGTTATGCATTCAACGGATTGCAATGGTTTTTTTCTTCCGAAATAAAATCGAGGATACACAGCCTTTGTGCAATTGCAGCAATAGTCCTCGGCATAGTATTGAAAATATCCCGGTCTGAATGGATGATGGTTGTCCTGGCTATCGGGTTAGTATTCATTGTTGAAATCCTGAATACAGGTATTGAACTTATTGTAGACCGTCTGGAAAAAGAACATAACGAAACAGCCGGAAGAATTAAAGATCTTGCTGCCGGTGCGGTATTAATAGCAGCAATTACTGCACTGATAGTAGGACTGATGGTTTTCCTACCCAGGCTTGTCGAGTGTATTTCTAAAATAATCTGACATCATGAGGAGAACGAAACATCTCTTATGGGTATCATTGACAGGCAATTTGTTAATGGTTGTTGCCCGGATGTATTATGCAGGTAACCTGTATTACGGATTTCTGCTCTGGAATTTATTCCTTGCAGGTATTCCTTTACTCATCAGCCGTTATCTATATAATACCCCCATGATTAAAAGGATCTTCTTCCACATGAGCTTATTCCTCTG
>Ga0299912_10001865_pt1 | contig 17100 bp, 16 predicted proteins | sample RVTome_2_FD_207667 | JGI IMG/M metagenome (GOLD analysis project Ga0299912, IMG submission 207667) | Soil microbial communities from uranium-contaminated site in the Upper Colorado River Basin, Wyoming, United States - RVT95D214 (version 2) ... | reverse complement strand
AACATGAGGTCCCGCCCGTCTGGGAAGGCGTCGCTGGATTCCGGGAGTGAAAGAAACCGGTCGGACACCTCACACTGCAACCTCAGTTTGCCTAGGCGCGCTCTGGAGTGCTGGTAGTTGAGCGCGACCTGTCTCAGTAGCCGATCTTCCGGTGATTGCCTTCCGCGCTTCGCCATCCATGCTCCACGATTGAGGTGGTACGTGACTGCCCCTACTGGTCACTTCGCGGGCTTCTGCGGTAGACCCTTCCAGAGTTGAAAGCCCATCTTGAACTCACCGGATTCCTTACATCCCTTACAAGTGAATTGGAAGCGCGGCACGGCCGGGTCGTAGCCGAGAAACTCAACCAAGATGTCGCCTCGGCAATTGCTGCAACGGAAGTCCATGTAGTCGGAATGGCTTTCGGCTGTGAACTTCACTTGGCAACCCTCCGGACGAGGCGCATCGAGGTGGCTGTGGCGGGCTAACAGAGTGTGTTTAACCTGCGAGCCGGCGTCCTGGCCGCGCTGGCGCGCTCCCTTCTCAAACGTTACCACTGCCAGGCCAGCGCGGCCAGCCGGCTCGACAGGTTCACACACTAGTTAGGCAGCAACCCGCTACGGCGTGCGACGCGTTATGGGCAAGCTGTCTGGCAGCGTGTTGCCAAAGTCAGGAATGCCTGTGTTGAGCGCTCTGAGACGCCGCACCACATCTGCCTGGTCTGCCCGCCAAACAGTGCCATCGCCAAGACGCGCGCTCCGGACGTACGCCACAGCCGTATACACCTCTTCGTCGCCGTACGAGATTGTGCCATCCTGGTCCGTGGCGCCAGGCTGCAAGGGTCGCCAGTCAGCACTGTTCTTGCCCGTTACTGCCCAGCGCGAGCCGATCAGCCTCGTGTTGAAAGCGTCGTACTTCAGAACGACCACTTCAAACGCGACAATTGGTTGGGTTCCCAAGTTCTTCCAGGTGAGGTTCTGGTGAAAGCGCTCGCTGCGCGCGGAATAGTCGTACTGGTTGGAATAGCTGAAATTGGACAGCTCGATGTTGGGGCAGGTGTTCAGAATGAGTGCTCTACGGTCGGGATAGTTGTTGTTGCTCTGCGCGGCAAGACGCCGCGGCTCAGTGCAGAGCAACAGCAGCGCAACAAGACCAAGTTTCGAGACCATGGGCATGACGCCCTCCCGATGGGGTTGCTGCCTAACGGATCGCGTTCTGCTGCGGGCGCGCCCGCTCTCGGGCGTTGCCGCGACTCGGTCTTGCCGCGAATGTGGCGCGGCGACGAACGCACCGCCAGCCGCCGACGCGCCCGACAGCAGCAAATGGAGCCTGTGTGAAAACTCGCACCCGCGATGACCTCTGAGAATTCCGACGCTCACATTTCGCTCAAGAGCGACGATCTCGACTCGGTCAGAGGTCGGACGACCCCCTGTTTATGCACATCCGCGAGTTTTCACACACCCTCAACGCTGGTTAGGCGGCAACCGTCAGGTCAAGTACCTAGCGAGGGAAGTACTTGGACTGCACGGTGCTTTCCGACAGGGCCACGGTCCATGCGCTTACCGCGTCGTAGTACCTGAGGTAGTCCTCGGATGAGACCGCGGCTACTTGACCTTCCCGCCCCAGGAACGCTGGCGCTTCGCGAGCTGCCCGGGCGTCAATGCGGCCGCGCCGATGGAGGAGGCAGTTCCTGAGGGCATTCGCCTCACGGAGGACTTCTGCATGTTCCGGCGACACGGGTGCTTCGAGATCGAAATGGCCGAGAATGACAGCATACGTCCCCACGATGTCGCCGCGCACGTTCGACTTGTGTTCGATCTTTCCATACAGCGCGTGGGCTTCGTCCTCGCTGATGGACGGGGGAGTTGAAACGCGCACGCCGATCGAATCCAGGTCCGCCAGGGAGGCCGGCCAGTTCAAGAGGATGCTTACGACGGTGTCCTCAACGCAGGTCTCCAACGCGCCCCAAATGGCCACGAGGCTGTGCGCGTTCAAGACGGCGTAGTCGGATTCACGGAGTTCCCGGGCCCATTCTTGGTGGAATGGTGCGGAGTCCGCGAGCCTCCGCGCGGCAGCCGCAGCCGCTCGATCTCCAAACCGCGGAGCAAGCCGCGCCACTGACCTCAGAAGGGGCTGTGCATGCTCGGTGTGCGTCAGGGCGTTCTTCAACAGACCGCCGATGCGCGCTTCATCGCCCACGAAGAGCACGCACGCGCTAACGGCTTCGACGATCCAACCAGGTGGGGCACCTGAGGAAGCCAGTGGTCACTCCTGTCTCACTCTGCCGCCTAACGAATAGCGCTTCAGTTGCGGGCCGCCCGCCCCAATGCCAGCGGCCTCCCACTAAGGTAGAGGGCGGCCCGGCAACTGCAAGCGGAGCCCGTATGAAAACTCCCGAATGTGCACAAGTAGGGGGTCTTCCGTTGTCGGACCGAGCGGAGATCGTGGCTCGTGGGGGAAATGTAAGCGTCGCAGTTTCGAGGGGACGTCAGCGCAAGGGGTTTTCACACAGGCTCAGCGCTGGTTAGCCCGCAGCGAATCCGCGCCACATATTGTCCGGGGGGAGTCAAACTGGAGCGATGAGATGAGTGATCCGACGGTTCTGCTGACCACGGGTTTGGTCCTATTCGCCGGCGTTCAGGTGATAGTGATGCTCAGAACGGAGAGCAGGGCCAAGGTAGAGAGAGCGAAGGACGAGGCGGCAGAGAGGCGCCGGCTCGAACGAGAGGATGACATAGCCTACCAGACCTGTTATGCCGAACACTTTCGGCTCTGGTCCCTAGGGAAGAGGTATCGAGGGAGCGACCTTATTGAGCTGTCACTTGCAGGGTTGCTTCGGCCAGAAGACCTGTTGCCCCGAGACTGGGGCTTGATCACGCAGATGCTTGGGCGACTGAGCGCGGAAGCCGGGTACCTTGGCGTGACGGCGATGTCGTTGGCTCACGATGGGGCGGCGTCGGTGGCCACCTTTAACGCGACGATAAAGAAACTTGCTGACACCAGTGGCTCGGTCGATTTGACAAGCCGACTGAAGTATGTGAGGGACACGCCTGGTAGCGGGCTCGGTAGCGAGCTGGCGAAGTACGAGGAGAAGATTCGAAAGAGTGTCGAGGAGACGGCGCTGCTTCTTTGGGATGCGATATGCCACAGCGCGTCCGGCAAGCGCGTGAGAACCCTGGACTTCAAGGATGACTTGGCTTCGGAGATAGGGAAGAAGCTTGTGGCCGAGTTAGTTGACCGCGGGAAGCAGTTGCCTGAGCCAAAGGGCAACGAGGACGCTGCGGGCTAACGTGATCGCGTTTAGCTGCCGGCCGCGGCGAGCGCCCGCAGCTGCGCTAGCACGATAGCTCCGCGCCCGCCGCGTAGCCAGAGCCGCGGCCGGAGCGCTACAACGCGCTGTTAGCCCGCTCACTACCGCCGAGTGGACACATCGGTTGTGGAGTCTCGCCCGCGACGCTCGTTGGGAGGCAGCAGGTCTTCGGCGGTGAAGCGCACGGAGAAGCGGCGTGCCTCTTCCAACAGCGGTGCGTCGTTCGCCTCCCAGGTGCGCCCGTTCTTTCGCCGCACACGAGCCACATAGGCGATTGATCCGTAGAGCTCGGAGACGTCCGTATCGTAACTACTGAGCGACCATTTATCGTCGAACTGATGGGACTGCCCCGGCGGAAGATCCTCAACATGCGTCGCGGTAAAGGTCCGGAGCGGATTGCCCCAAACGTCGAACGCTACGAATCGAACCTCTACTGCAACGACGGAGTCTCGCACCTGAAGGCCATACGATGAACGGGCCTCGTAGCCACCATAGGAATAGGAGCCACTGGAGCGGTATGCGGTGACAATTCCGGGCGTACCTAGCAGGTCTACCGGGGCTAGAGAGTCATGTGCCGCAATCCACTCTCGCTGAAGGGACGTGCGCTCATTGATGGTGATGCCGTAGCCCAGATTCAGCCGCATCGACCCGCCGGAGTCGCGGGAGAACGTCGTTGTGTTGCGTCGTGTCGAGTCACCGGCGGTTGTCGTGGAGGAGGCTGGCGGAGGCGACTCCTTGCACGCGAATACGCACATCAGACAGAGCGGGTACCAGCGTCGCATGCGTGCTCCTTGCTAGCGTGAGGGGGCGCGGCCTAACAAATGTGTTTCACCTGCGAGCCGGCGCGTTGGCCGCGCCGGCGAGACCAGACTTCGAACAACCTACTGCCGGCTGGCCGGCGCGGCCAGCCGGCTCGACACGTTTCAAACAAGTTAGGCTGCCCGACGCTACCGAGGCCCCGGATTGCGCTTTGGTGCAAGGCGTGCCGAGCGTGACGGCGCAGCCGGTAGATTGTACAGAAGCGTTGTAAGCACTATGAGACGGCTGTGATTGTCGCGGTGCCGGAGCTTGTTGCGGAAAGCAGTGTCTGCTAGGGTAGTAACTGGCGCTACTACCTGTGGATGTGCCTTAAGAGAGGCCAGTGCGGCCGACACTACCGCAGTGTAATCCTTGTTGCGATTGAATAGCAGTATGGCCGTCTTGGCGTCGCGCCACGTGGTGTAGTCGAGAAGCTGGTCTATGGCGGCGTGCAAGGACTGAGGGCCCTTCCAGAACTTGCACTCCGCGATAAAGACGCTACGATCGGCCTCTGTCAGGAGGATGTCGGTAGATCCGCTACCGCGAAAGGTCTCGCCCGTCGCACGACCCTCGAACTGACCGTTCAGCTGCACAAGGAAATGGGTTCTGAGGTCCTCCTCTTTCATGGTAGCAAAGGCCTCCGGGCTCTGCTCCATGACACGGACCATGTTCCCAAGAACCTGGAGAACCTGCTCATATGTAGCGTCCGGGAGAGCTGGCTCCGGTACAAACGGAGCGGCGCTTGCAGGGGGTGGGACAGGTACAGTCTTCTTCCGGACAGCGGGGACGGAATAGGTCTGTGGTGCGTTCTCCCTTTGCCGAAGCTGATAGCCCAGGGACGCCACGAGGTTCTGATTCTCAAGTAGGCGTGTCCGCCTCGCTGCGACGTCTTGGCGAGCGATACCTTCCAAAGATCGATTGTGCGCTTGGATGTCGTTGTTGGCCCACACGAGTGCCTGTCGGACTTTCTGAAGCTCGCTCTCCAAGTGCATCTTCGCTCCACCGACTTCCGATTGCGGAGCGCGGTAAGAGAGAACGAGCTCAGAGCCCTGGACCGACCCACGCGGCGGGTTCATGGACCAAGTGGACGCCTTGTTGTGGAACAAGTCCGCTTCGCCGTCAAAGGGGATGTGCATCGTGACGAGCGTCGCTGCGACGTACGCAGGTTGCGAGCGGTCCCAGACCGCGTACTCGAACCGGTGGCTGACATCGTACTTGGTCTCTTGTTGGGCGACTGTAATCTCGGCCTCACGTAGGGTAACAGGCTCGACCATCGCCAGACCCACGAAATATTTGACGAGGTCATCCTCTGAGGAGTTGAGCAACCTGTCGGCGCTATACTGCGCAATAGACTCCCGCATCTTGGCCACTGCGGCTTCCAAGCCGGCCCGCAAGTCGTGGGGGTAGAACAGCAGGTCTTCGGGCATATCTCCGTTACCGGGCAGCCTAACGGACGGCGCATAAGCTGCGCCGGGGCCGCCGGCCCCGACACTGCCCCGCGCACGGAGTGACGGTTCGCACCATTGTCTTGGATAACGCCACGGAGCCGAGACGCGCAAGGAGTGGTGGGCAACAGGATGCCTGACCCGGCGGCCCCGGCGACAGCTTCATGCGAGTTAGGCGCCCCAGGGTCGTGCGCTGGCTGGTCAGCATCCACTTGAGCTGACAGCGGGCGAACCTCGCCGCAACAGCATGAAGCAGTCGTAGCCAGTGTGTCGGTTGCGATTGTACTGCGCCACCTGCGCGTTCAATTGGCCGGAGGTCATAGGCAGTGCTTGAGGTGCCCTTGCCCGGTTGGCCCACACCATGACCTGGCAGAAGTCACCCCTCTGTTTGTCGCAGAAGTTCCGCATTCGCTCTTCAAGAGCCGGGGCGTTCGAAGTGAGAGTCCCAGACGCCACGACGAAGTCGACCATGCCTTGACCGCCGATCCGGTCAAACGTCGAATCTGTGGCCGGCGGCCCAGACTGTGGCGCCGCGGTCCTCGCGTCGGACTGATTGGTGGACGTGTCCGAAAGTACTGACAATATGCCTATTCCTACGATCAAAGCCAGGCAACCCCAGGCCACCGGGCTGGTCTTGGCCTTGGGTTGGACCAACTGGACTTGTATTGGCTGCGCTGCCGCGAGGTCGCGGCCGCAGTGGCGGCACACGATGGCGGCATCCTGTATGTCCTCTGCGCAGTAAGGGCACTTCTTCATGATGCCTCGGGTGCTGGGCCCCTTGGGCGCCTAACGCGTCCGGTTTTAGCTGCGGCGTGGCCGCCGCGGGCCGCAGCGGCGTCCACATCGAACGGCGGGCGCACCAACGCCTCACGTAACTGCGCGCCACACCGCCCTGTCAAGCGACCACGCCCGACGGCTCCGGCCGCACGGCACGGCCGTGATCGCATTAGTCCTCCCGGCGGCCTCGTCGGCTTCAACCCGCAGTTAGGCCGCGAGTGGCCAAATGAGCGATTCGCCCGGAGACCGTGGCCGTGAACCCATCACTTGACCACTCGATGTCGCGTCCGTCAAGCGGCCCGAGTTGGAATTGTTCGCGTGGGCGGCGATCTGATACGAATACCCGTACTTGCGTTGCCAAGTCGCGTTGTAGGATCTGATTGATCAATGGATCTCGGAATGCAAACCCCACAAAGGCGACGAACTGTGCCTGTCGTAGCGCCCATGCAAGGCGGTCGTGGAATGCATTGAAGGGCTCGGGCGCGGTGGTGTCCTTGAGGCCAGGGTACAGAATGACATGCTGTTCATGTTGACCGGAGAAGAAGGGGGCTGAGATGTGGATGTCTCTGTGCTTTCGCTGCCAGTTTACGGAACCATGCAGCTTCGTGAGCAACCCACGCTTGTTTCTTGGGAGTGCGGCACCGGTGCTCCAGAGACCGAGGTCGAGGCGCCGATTGGAAGTTGAGCCCTTATACCCGGCAGAGACTTCTAGGCTACTGAGCTCGATGGCGTCTTCCAGGACGGTATCGTAGTTGGTCGTGAAGAGTTCAACGGGGCTCTTGACGCCACCTAATCCTTGGAAGAGCGGCAACCAGGTGTCGCGAAGAGCTTTCTCTTCGGGAGGGGAACCATAGAGTTCGTAGACCTGTCGGTTGATCTGCTCTCGAAGCTTCGCGCATTCCTGATCGAGATCTCGCCAGAGCGCCGTTAAGGTTCCGAGCTCCGATTGCGAGCGCCGAAGAGCACCAGCGAGGCGATTGGAGCTGAGCAGCCACCCGCTGTCCCTCCAAGCGTGGGCGGTCGCGGCCTAACCCCACGATAGGCCCCACTCGACCGGGACGCCAGCGGGTCAGCAGCACCCCCAGGCCGGACTGAGTTGCGCGGCGGCGTACTCCGTGATTACTGTACACGGTACACCGTGACACACGTTCATGGTCCACTCGCGAGGCGCCCGTGACTCGTAAACGACGCGTCCCAAGACCCAAGCTCAAGGCCCCCCCAGCCCAAGCGTTGCTGACGCGCCGCGTCCGCAAGCTGATTGACCTGGCCTATGGGGGCAACGTCCGCCTAGCCTCGATGGCGACGGGCCTGCCCTACGCCACGCTGCGCGACCTTTACACCGGGCGCACGCTGAATCCGGGCATCGCCACCCTTCAGGTACTCGCCGCCCGGCACGGCTTCTCCGAACAGTGGTTCCTCAGGACCGATCAAGGCGAGGAGCTACCTATGGGCGGGTGGGTGGTGCTCCTGCCGCCGCCCGGCCGTCCCGATGCCTTGGAGCCCGCACGCGAGTCGTTCATCCCCCACGCGGCGTGGCCGCTGGTGGGTGTATACCGAGAATTGGGGGAATACCTCGAATCACTACCGCCGGCACCATCCCGGCCGATCCTCGGCGGCGCCACGGCCGAACTGGCCATCCATCTGAGGCTGACGCGCTTTCTCTTCGGGCCGTTGCTGGTCGCCGAGGCGCAGGGCGAACAGCGGATGCACAGCGGCACATGGGACAACGAACAATGGCTCACGACGCTGAAGGCGCTGGGCACGCTCTGGGAACTGGCCATCCCCGACCTCCTTGCGAAGGCGCGTGCCTACGCGCGCCAGCAAGGACGGGGCCCCACGCACTGGATGGCGTTCAACCCCGACCGTGAGCGGCCGGGAGGAAGCCCCAAATGACCCCACGGCGCGACGTCCCGGTGCGGCGCTGACGCGAACATGGCTGAGGAGCCGACGACGTGACCGGGACCAACAGGTCGTTGCGGGTGGTGCTGGAACCGAGGGACCTGCGCGATGCGCCTCGGCAGCGATGGATTCCCGGGCTACCGGCCGCTCGATGATGACACGTGCGGTGGGGTCACTTGTGGGGCTTCTTCTTCCCGAGCACCCCCTGATAGAAGGGCGGCTTACCGGTCTGCGCGGCCTTCTGTATCCTCCGCGCCTCCTCCGCGTAGTCAATGGTCTGAATGGAGGGAAAACGATAGGAAAACGTCGTTATGCCGCCCACGTTCGTCACAGCGAAGTCACCCCTGGATATAATGTCCATGCCGATCAGTAGGTCTGCGCCTGCTAGCTGCAAATGGGTAACCTCCAGATTCTGGAAGGCCACCTTGTTCGGAAGGGCGATGTTCACCAAGTAGGTGAGTGTCGGGGCCACGCGCCAGCCGCGTGCTGCACGTTCTTCATGCCGGTGGGTTTAAGACCGCACGCATTCACCACGTTTTGCGTAACGGCCGAGTGGGTCGCCCCAGTATCCCAAATGGCGAGGAATTCGTGATAGCTGGTTTGCATCTGACCAGGACTGAATGCGGCGGCCACGCGGCACTGGTTGGCGAGAACTCGGAGAATCCCGCCCTTGGCTTTGGTGGTGAAGGCGGCGAATCCCTTGGGCGCCAAGGTTCAGCTATGCCAGTGCCACACGGGAATGGAATGTCTGAGTATACGCTTGATCGCCCGGCTCGACCTTCTGAACCAAGAATGTCCCCAGGTCGTGCAGCTTGCTCGTATCTTCAACGGCGCGCGCTTGATCGTCAAACACGCCGATCACCTGCTGATCCTTAATGACCACGAACTTGCCGTTGTACTTCTTGACGAACTCATCCTGATGGGCAAGGTAGTACTCGAACTCTCTCTTCAGCGGACTGTCCATTTGCCTCATCCTCGTAAACCCGGTCGCCCAGGTCCCGCGACTTTGTGAACTCCTTCACTAGGATACCCACGTTAATCCAGTATCGGTATACCCCACCCTCCGTAGTTGTTGTCAAGCGCAGGCGGAGACAACCCAAATTACCGAGGGGCGCTTTGCCGGAATCCGGCCAATTCGCGAATGTTGACCCAGTCTTGACCCACTCGCCTACGGGAGTGAAAAGCCCCGGCGCGGTAAGTTGCGTCGGGGCTTTCGCTTGCAGAGTCGGGGCGGTCGGATTCGAACCGACGACCTCGTGGTCCCAAACCACGCGCGCTAACCGGACTGCGCCACGCCCCGGGAAACGGTTCAAAGTTAAGGAGCTGAAGGGTCGAATGCGAACGACCTTCAACTCTCCAACCCTTCAACTCTTCAACGGTCGCTCCTTCAGCGCCTCAGCCAGCCGCCGGAAGGCCTCCCCGCGGTGGCTCACCGCGTGCTTCTCCTCCGGCTTCAGCTCGGCGAAGGTCTTGCCCGAACCCTCGTGGAAGAAGAGCGGGTCGTAGCCGAAGCCGCCCGTGCCGCGCGGCTCCTCGAGGATCCGGCCCCAGCAGCGGCCGGTGAACTCCTCCGGCGGCGCATTGGGCCGCCGCATCAGCACCGCCACGCAGGTGTAGCTCGCACGACGCCGCTTCTCGTCCGCGCCGTGCAGCCGCCGCAGCAGCTCGGCGTTGTTCGCCGCGTCGAGCGGCTTCCCCGACAGGCCAGCCGCGTTCAGCGCGAACCGCCTGCTCTTCACCCCCGGCTTGCCGAGCAGCGCGATGACCTCGATCCCCGAGTCGTCCGCCGCGGTCGGCAGGCCGGTCAGCCGGCAGAAGTACTCGGCCTTCTTGCGCGCGTTGCCGAGGAAGCTGTCCTGGTCCTCGATCTCCTCCTCGGCCGAGCTCCACGCGACGCGCGCCTCCTCGAGCGAGACCAGCTCGACGTCGCACCCCGCCGCCTTCAGGATCTCGCGGATCTCGCGCGCCTTATCGGCGCTCCGGGTGGCGAGGAGCAGCCGGTTCACCGGCCGAGGGCCTGCCGCTGGAGGGCGAACAGCCGCGTGGTGCCGGCGAGCGCGAGGTCGAGGAGCCGGTCGAGCTCGGGCCGAGCGAAGGTGCCGTGCTCGCCGGTCCCCTGCACCTCGACGAACTGGTCGGGCTCGGCGACGACGACGTTCGCGTCGACCGCGGCCGTCTTGTCTTCGGCGTAGGCGAGGTCGAGGCGCGGCTCGCCCTCCACCACGCCGACGCTCACCGCCGCAACGAGCCGCGCGAACGGGTCCCGTACACCGGCGCTGCGCGCGAGCCACGCGCACGCGTCGGCCAGCGCGACCGCCGCGCCGGTGACGGCCGCCGTGCGCGTGCCGCCGTCGGCCTGGAGGACGTCGCAGTCCACGCGGATCGTGTGCTCGCCGAACGCGAAGCCGGTCAGACAGGCGCGCACGCTGCGGCCGATCAACCGCTGGATCTCATGGGTGCGGCCGCCCGGGCCCTGGCGCTCGCGCGGGGTGCGCGCGTTGGTCGCGCGCGGGAGCATGGCGTACTCGGCCGTCACCCAGCCGAGGCCGCTGCCGCGCCGCCAGCCCGGCACGCCGGCCTCGACCGACGCGGTGCACAGCACCAGCGTCCCGCCGGTGCGCACCAGGCACGAGCCTTCGGCGTACGGGCTCGCGCCGCGCTCGAGGGAGATCGGGCGCAGCTCGTCCGGGGAGCGTCCGTCAGGTCTCGCCACGCCGCACCTTCGCGATGAGGTTGGTCGTCGAGTAACCGGCCGCGAGCGGGACACGCACCACGCGCCCGCCGCGCGCCGTCACCAGGTCCGCGCCCACGATGGCGTCGGGGGCGTAGTCGGCACCCTTCGCCAGCACGTCGGGCTCGAGCGCGCGGATCAGCTCGAGGGGCGTGTCCTCGTCGAACGGCACAACGACGTCCACGCACGCGAGGCCGGCCAGCACGAAGGCGCGGTCGGCCTCGGCATTGAACGGGCGGCCCAACCCCTTCGCGAGCCGCCGCGCGGAGGCGTCGCTGTTGACGCCCACGACGAGGTGGTCCCCCGCGGCGCGCGCCGCCGCGAGGTAGGCGACGTGGCCGCGGTGCAGGATGTCGAACACGCCGTTGGTGAAGACGACGACGCCGCGGGCGCCGCGCCTCCAGCGCACCGCGGCGTCCAGGTCGAGGATCTTGCGCGCGGGATCGAGCGTGGCGCCCGCCGGCACTAGTACATTGCGGACGCGCCCGGCGTGAACCGGAAGCGCCAGACCTTGCGCCAGCCAGGCAACGCGAAGACGACCGAGTCCTGATACTGCGCCGAGATGAAGATCTGGCGCGGCTGGGCGGAGCGGCGGATGTTCCACTTCTTCGGTCCCAGCGGCAGGCCGAGCGAGTCCGCCGCGGCCACCAGGCGGCGGCGGATCACGTCGTCCGACAGCACCGGCGCAAACGCGGCCTGGGTCTTCACCTCGTCCTGCATCCGGTAGTACCGGAACTGCACCTCGAAGTACTTGATCCCCACGTATGCGCCGATGGCAAGGACCAGCAGGGTGACGAAACAGCCGGCGCGGACCTTCCCCGATTCGCCGCGGCGCGATCGCGCTACCACTGGGACTGCGCCCCTTCCACGACGCTGGTGACGAGCTTCTGCAACGCGGTGCGGCGCCCTTCCGTCTCCTGGGGCGGCTGGTACTCGCCGTCCACCGAGAGCCCGCTCTGGCGCCACAACGCGCGACCGAGTCGCTGGTCCATGATCTCCACGTTCACGGTGATCTGCACCCGCCTTCGGGTCACGTTCACCCGCCCCTGCTCGGCCTGGTAGGACAGCGGGAAGTCGGGCTCGTAGCGCACGATCTCGCCGCGCACGACGGCATCGGCGTCCGCCTCCGGGGCGCTCCTGAGGCCGAGCCGCCGCTCGACCGCCTCGCGCACCGCTTCGTACACTTCCTGCGTCAGCGCCGGCTCGCCGGTCCGGTTGTCGAACGGCAGGACCGCCACCGAGCGGATGTGCCCGGGGAGGCCGCCGCCGCGGAAGCCGTACAGGCAGCCGCTCGACAGGCCGACCAGCGCGAGCGCCAGCGCGCTACGGGCGAAGCCGCCAGGTCTCACTCGGAAACGCCTCGCTCCGCGCGCTGCCCGTGATCTCCACCTCGAAGCGCGCGCCGCGCCGGAGGTCCGTGACCTGCGCCTTCGCCACGCGCCCGTCGGGGCCGCGGGTGAGCCGCAGCCGCGCCACACTGCGGCCGTCCACCTCGCGCGTCACGCCGACGAGCGTGTCGCCGCGCAGCTCGAAGGTGGTCGTGCGCCCACCCTCGGCGCTGGCACGCCACAGCGTCCGCGCGCCGTCCTCGAGCCGCGCGACGGCGTCCACGCCCTCCGGCACCCGGATCACGCCGAGCGCGGCCCACAGCGCGAAGCGGTCCGGCAGCACCTGCTCGACGATCTCGCGCGGCTCGGCCGCGACGCGCTCGCCGGCCAGGATCAGCGTCGCGCGGCCGACGCCGAGCCGGACGGCCACGTCCACCCGCAAGGAATCCGGCGGCGCGACGCGCACCGCGCCCTGCCCCGACAGCGCGATCCGGCCGTCGTCCGAGCGCCAGCGGATCCGCAGGACCTCCCGCCCCGCCGGCACCGTGCGCGCGGCTAGTGCGGCCAGCGACTCGCGCGGGACCGCCGCGAACGGCCCTGCCGGCACGGTGGCACCGGGCCGGCCGCACGCCGTAACCAGTGCCAGGGCGGCAAGATAGAAATGGCGCCGGTGCAATGCAAGGAAATCCGAGCGCATGCTAGTAGTTGAACCCGAACCAGAAGTCCGCGAAGCGCCGCCCGCGATAGCGGGTGGGTAGCTGGTAGGCGTTCCCCGCGCCGGTGTCGTAGCGCCAGCCGAGGTCGAGCCGCAGCACCAGCGGCGGGCCGAGGCTCATGCGCAGCCCGAGCCCGTATGCGCCGACAAGGCTGCGCGGGATCGAGCGCGCGGTCCACGCCTTGCCGGCGTCGGCGAAGAAGGCGCCCTGCACGCCGGGGAAGCGCCACTCGCCGAACGGGAAGCCGATCGACACGTAGTCGGTGATCGGGAAGCGCCACTCGACGTTGGCCAGCAGCGCACGCGTGCCCGACACGTAGGCGAAGCGCGGGTAGCCGCGCAGCGCGTAGGAGCCGCCGATGGCGATACGCTGCGGGCGCGCGCCGCCGGCGTAGTAGGTGTAGGTTCGCACCGCCAGCGCCGTGCGCAGCCCGGTCCGGAAGTAGCGCCGGATGTCCGCCGAGAGGATGTAGCTGTCGAGCCGCGCGTTGTTGACGTCGCTGACCATGCCGGCGGTGAGGTTCACCCGCCCGCCGTCGATCGGTCCGGTCGCGAGCCACAACGAGTTGTCGTGGACCCAGCTCAGGTAGTTCCCCGCCAGCACCGCGCGCCGGCGCGGCAGCCCGAGGCTGAAGTCCTCGATGAACGAGAAGTCGGTGCGGTCCGAGTACTCGACGCGGAGCTGGCCCTCGACGCGCGTGAAGCGCGAGACGGGGTAGCGCAGGCTGACGAACCCGCCCGCCGCCGTCTCGCTGAAGATCTGGTCGAAGTCGCCGTCGTAGAACAGCCCGCGCACCCGGAAGGCACCGACGCCCCAGTTCAGCCGCTGCGACTGGTTCAGGTAGAGCACCGTGCCGTTGAAGTTGCTGATCAGGTCGCTGAGGCCGTTCCCCTGCTGGAACGAGACGATGCTCACGTACACGAGGTTGTCGCCGAGCATGTCGGAGAGCAGGAACGTGGCACCCTGCGCCGCGCCGAAGCCCGGCACGTAGAGCGCGTCGCCCGCGGCGAAGTCGAGCGAGTACTTCTGCTCGTAGCGCGCCGGCTCGGTGCGCGCGTAGCGTTCGTCGTCCAGCTCGGTCCAGCGCCACGCGGCGCTCAGCGGGTCGGTGGCGAGCGCGATGCGCGCGTCCGCCGAGTCCGCGGCGGTCGAGTCGGGCGCCGGGCGCAGGCTGTAGATGTTGAACTGGAGGTTCTCGAATCCGCCGAAGACGTAGCGGCCCGTGGTGGAGTCCCACACCGGGTCGTAGGCGCCGCCGGGCACGCTCGTCTCGCGCCGCCCCGCGCCGGTCGAGTCCACGCTGTAGATGTCCGACGCGCCGCGCCGGTCCGACGTGAAGACGATCCGGTCGTTCGCCCACGACCAGCGCGGGCTTTCATCGCGCCAGTCGCCATAGGTCAGGTATCCGACCGCGCGCGTAGCGCGGTCGAGGACGAACAGGTTGAGGGCACCGTCCGCCCCGAAGGCGGTGCGGTCGGAGGCGAACACGATCCGCCGCCCGTCGGGGGAGAACGACGGGTCGGCGTCCTGGTAGCGGTCCGCGGTGAGCCGCTCGAGCTCGCCGTCCGGCAGGTGCAGGACGTAGAGGTCCGAGTACCCCGAGACCGACAGCCCGGAGAAGACCACCTCGCGGCCGTCGGGCGACCATGCCGGCGAGAGGATCGAGACCAGCTCCGGGAACTGGTAGCGCCCCACCGTGCGCTGGCGCACCAGGTCCCACAAGAACAGCGCGTCGCGGTCGAGGTAGCGGCTCGTGAACACGACGACCCCCGCGGGCGACACGTCGAGCCGCGAGGCGAAGGTATGGAACGACTCGAACTCCGCGGAGCGCTCACCCCGCACGACCGCGCGCGCGCGGCCGCCGGCGAGGGGCGCCGCGTACACGTTGGTGTACCCGGTGCGGGGCGAGAGATACAGCACCTGCGGCGCCGAGTCGCCCGGGGGCGTCCAGGTCACCGGCTTGAGCGCCAGCTCGGCCACGCGCTGGGCGGTGAGGCGCAGCGGCCGCTGCTCGGTCACCAGCGGGTACCAGCGGCGCCGCAGGTCGTACTGCCACTCGGCCGTCAGCTCGTCCAGGGTGCGGCCGAAGACGCCGCGCATCAACTCCTCGAACTCGGCGTACTTCCAGATGTCGTCGTAGATCTGCACGAACCGCCACTCGCCGTAGCGCTCGGCGAGGAAGCGGACCAGCTCGCCGCCGATCGGGTAGACGATCCCGCCCGCCGCCCAGGTCAGCTGCCCCAGCGTCGGCAGGCTCCCGGTCTGGGTGAGGTCGCGCAGGATCATCTGGTCGCGCGAGTCCTCGCCCGCCGACCAGTACTCGGCGAGCCCCTCGGCGAGCCACAGCGGCAGCTGGAGGCGCCGCTGCCGCGGGTAGGAGGCGTACGCCTGGATCAGCATGGACAGCTGGAAGACGTGCACCATCTCGTGGCGGATGGTGTGCCGGAACTCGGCGTAGTTGCCGCGGAACGGCAGCGCCACGCGCCGCTTCAGGAACTCGGTGACGCCGAGCAGCCCCTCGGGCGGCACGAACGGCAGCACGTTGGTCTGCTCGAAGTCGCTGTGCGAGGCGTAGACGATGAGCGGGATGCGCGCGGTGACGGCGTGGCGGAAGCGCCCCTCGAGGTCGCGGTAGGACGCCTCGGCGTAGGCGAGCGCGACCCGCGCGAGCTCCTCCTCCTCCGGGTAGAAGTGGAGGTCCACGTGCTCGCCCCGCAGCACGCGCCAGTCGAACCGGCGGTACTGGATCTTGTTCGTGCCGAACGCGCCGAACTGCGCAGCCGCGCGCGCGGGGACGAGCGACAGCGCGAAACTCACCAGCAGCGTGGCCTTCAGCAGACGGGACATGGGCTACCGAAAGATGCGTCGGATCCGGTCGCCCTGCACGATCTGGTCGAGGACGTCGAACCCCGCAACGACCGTGCCGAAGACAGTGTAGCCGCCGTCGAGGTGGGGCTGCGGTGAGAGGGTGATGAAGAACTGCGAACCGCCGGTGTCGGGGCCCGACAACGCCATGCCGACGGTGCCGCGGGCGTAGCGCCGGCGGTTGATCTCGTCGCGGATCACGGTGCCCGGCCCGCCGTTCCCGTCGCCGCGCTGGTCGCCGTCCTGGATGACGAAGTTGGGCACGACGCGGTGCCAGCGCGAGTTGTCGAAGTACCTGCGGTCCACCAGGCGCGCGAAGTTTTCGACCGTGAGCGGCGCCACCGTCGCTTCGAGCTGGACGACGATGCTGCCGCGCTCCGTCTCGATCGTCACGGCAAACGAGCCGGCCGCCCCCGTGCGCACCACGTAGCGCCGCACCGCCTCGCGGTAGTCCTCGGCGCTGCGGCCGGTCTCGACGGGGAGGACCTCGCCCCAGTAGCGCCGGTGGATCTCCTCGCCGAAGCGGTCGGCCACCGCGCGGCGCACCAGGTAGTCGCCGCCGCGGGAAACCGCGCCGAGCAACCGGCGCTCGACGTCGGCGCGCACCGCCGGGCCCGTCTCGGCGACCTGCGCCAGCGCATTCACGGCGGCGAGCCGGGCGTCGTTCTGCTCCTCGCGCTCGGCGCGCCGGTACAGTCCCGCCAGATCGTCAATGGTTGCCGGATCGCGCTCGCGGCCGACGATGCTCGCCGCCACGGCACGCACGATCACGTCCGGATGCGACAGCCGCGCGCGGGCGGCGGCGACCAGCGCGCTGTCCCCGGCGTTCGTGAACTGCTCGAGCGCCCCGAGCGCACCCGCCACGACCCGGGCATCATCATCGCGGAGCAGTTCGAGCAACTGCTGCTTGGCCGCCGCCGTCGCGGCGACCCCCAGCATCTCGGCAAACGCGGCGCGGAGCCGCCAGTCCGGGTCCGTGCGCCAGCCCCGCCCCGCCTCGAGCGCGCTGCCCGGGTCGGCCTCGCCGAGGGCGAGCAGGATGGCGCGCCGCAGCGCGAAGCTCCCCGCACCCGCGAACCGTTCCGTCAGCGCCTGCACCGCGCGCGGGCCACCCAGGGCGCCGAGTGCGGCCGCCGCCTGCACCGGCACGTTAGGGTCGCGGTCCGTCATCCGCGGCGCAGCGAGCGGCGCGAGCGCGGGGTCGCGGAAGGTGGCCAGCGCGCGCAGGGCGTTGATGCGCACCTCGGCGTCG
>Ga0299912_10001864_pt1 | contig 17101 bp, 16 predicted proteins | sample RVTome_2_FD_207667 | JGI IMG/M metagenome (GOLD analysis project Ga0299912, IMG submission 207667) | Soil microbial communities from uranium-contaminated site in the Upper Colorado River Basin, Wyoming, United States - RVT95D214 (version 2) ... | reverse complement strand
GAACTATTTAGTATTTTCATTGTGGTATTTTGTAGACAACACCAATTTAGGTGAAAATACCTTAGCTGGGAAACCTTATATAATAAAGTTTTCCAGCTTTTTTAATAGTCATTTTGCGGATTTAAGGTATATCGTGACTCTACCAACCAGGGACAACACCTGATGAATAGTGATTATAAACAACTCCTAAAAAAATAATCCGATGAAAAGAAAGCCTACAATGATTATTTCCGCCTTATGACTGTTCTGTTCCTCAGCCTTTGCACAGGATTTTACCGAAGTATTCCGGGCAATAAATCCTGATTATGATGTTTATGGATTTGGTTGCTCAGTAAGCATTTCCTGCAATTTTGCCATCGTAGGAGCAGTTTGTGAGGGGGAAAGTCACACATCAGCCTTTATTTTCGAACGCAATGGGAATGGCGATTGGCATGAAGTTCAGAAACTTGACCCCTCCGACGATGATATAGATCTATTTGGTTGTTCTGTAAGTATTTCAGATAATTATGCCATTGTTGGCGCCAGTTGGGATGGTGGCATGATAGGTTCGGCATATATCTTTGAGCGAGATGGCAGCGGATACTGGAATGAAGTGCAGAAATTGGTTGCCTCCGACAGGGCGAAGTACGACTTTTTTGGTGGTTCTGTAAGTATTTCAGATAATTATGCTATTGTTGGTGCCATTCATGAGAAAGAAGACGCTTCAGGAGGCAATACCATTATAGGTGCCGGCTCGGCCTATATTTTTGAACGAGATGGCAGCGGATACTGGAATGAAGTGCAGAAAATCGTCGCTTCCGATAGGGCGTACATCGACCATTTTGGTGGTTCTGTAAGTATTTCAGATAATTATGCTATTGTTAGTGCCATTAATGAGGATGAAGACGCTTCAGGAGGCAATACCCTTGAAGATGCCGGATCGGCCTATATTTTTAAACGCGATGGGAACGGAGTCTGGAATGAAGTACAGAATATCTCACCTATTGAGGGAGATTATTTTGGATCGTCTGTAGGACTATCAGGTGATTATGCAGTGGTTGGCAATCTTGAAAAATCTCATCTTTGTTTTGATGAGGGATTCGTAACTCTGTTTGAATCCTGCACGCCAGTTAATGAAGCCGAGCCGGAAAATATCATTGACAACGGCGATTTTGAATCGTGCATTCTCGATCCGTGGGCTCCATATCTCTATATTCCGTCTGTCAATACTATGAATGCTGTTATTTTTAACGGGGAATGCTATCTTACTGGAATCACCATTGCTGATGATCCGCAGATATGGCATGTACAAATGAGCCAGACCTTTACCCAGGAACAGAAAGACAAGCTGGAAACCGGGACCGGTTATGAACTATCTTTTTCTATGGCAGCCGAAGCAGAGTACAGGGTATTCAATGTATTTCTGGGGCAGAATGATGTTAGTAACTTGGTCACTATATTAGATGAAGACTTAGTTGTCGGGGTTGAGCCAGAGAATTTTTCATTCAGTTTTAATGTTGCTTCCGTTCCATCAGTTGTACGGTTGATCTTCAACATTGGCAATGAAACCACTGAATTAGTGCTCGACAGTGTGAAACTGGTTAAAACAACCGGCAATTCAATTACACAACACATACACTCTGAAGGAGTGAGGGTCATGCCCAACCCGGCAAACGATTTTATTCTTGTCAAGGCTGAAGAATGTTCGATAGTGAGCCTGTACAACAGTTTGGGCATACTTGTTAAAGAAACGACTTTTGGAAACGGCAATGTACAACTCGATGTAAGCGATCTAGTTAAGGGGGTTTACCTGCTTGAGATCAGCAATGGCAGTGCGATAACAATTGAGAAAGTGATAGTACAATAGCCTAAAAGAAGGTATCCCGACGAGTCAGTGCAAATCGGGATATTTTTAGCCGATCGGACAGGAGTATCAATTGAAAATTATCCCAAGGGGATTTATGTTTACTGGAGAGATGGTCTTTATGTCGCTGGGAATTATTCTTAGAACGACAACAAATTGAACATTCTGGCAATTGCTTCAATAATTATTGATAACATTGTATTGAAACCTGCCGGAGCGACCAGATGGACTCTAAATAATAACCTTTTTTGAATGACAAAACAAATCAGACATATTTTGTTCATTCTGATCAATTTATTGATATATGAATGTTCTCTTTCTTATGCACAGGAATGTAAGGAACGTTTTATCGAAAGCGGTATATTCGAGCCCGACTGGCAGTCGTTTGAGGAGAATTACCAATGCCCTGAATGGTTTCGCGATGCAAAATTTGGAATCTGGGCACATTGGTCGGCTCAATGCGTCCCAGAAGCAGGCGACTGGTATGCACGTCATATGTATATTCAGGGTTTTCCCCAGTATAATTTTCACATAACTCATTATGGACACCCGTCAGAGTTCGGTTTTATGGAACTTGATAATCTATGGAAGGCTGAAAACTGGAATCCGGATTCGCTGATGAAACTATATATTGATGCCGGTGCAAAATATTTTGTTGCACTTGCCAACCATCACGACAATTTTGATGCTTACAATTCCAAATACTATCAATGGAATTCGGTAAATGTAGGTCCAAAGAAGGATATTATTGGAACCTGGGAGAAGATCGCCAGAAAAAATGGATTGTATTTTGGAGTAAGCAATCATTCGGCGCATGCATGGCACTGGTTACAGACTGCGTATGGGTATGACGTTGAGGGCACGAAGGCAGGTGTTCGTTATGATGCCGCTGTACTGACAAAAGAAGATGGCAAAGGGAAATGGTGGGAAGGTCTTGATCCGCAAGAGCTCTATATAGGTCCGACCATAAAAATACCCGATGGACTGAATAGTGCAAAAGAAATAGCCGAATGGCACGAAAGAAATACACGGCCCTGGAATGAAGACCCCCCGGTTAATAATCCCGAATTCGTTGAAAAATGGTATCTCCGGTGCCAGGATTTAATAGATACTTATAAGCCCGATCTGGTTTACTTCGATAATTTTGGCCTTCCTCTGGGCCAAACAGGTTTGGATATCGTTGCTCACTATTATAATTCCAATGTAATATGGAACGAAGGAGAACTCAGGGCAGTCGTTACAGCAAAGAACCTGACCGGGAAACAGAATACCGGAATTATTGAAGACTTTGAACGGGGTTTTGTTGATAATAGTAAGGAATATCCATGGCAAACCTGCACCTGTATAGGCGATTGGCATTATAGCAGGGAAGTTTATATCAATGACCGCTATAAAACCGTAGAACAGGTTATCCACCAATTAATTGACATTGTTAGTAAGAACGGTAATCTCCTGCTTAGCATTCCCTTACGGGGCGATGGAACTATCGATGAACTTGAAGTTACCTTCCTGAAAGGAATGGCAGAGTGGATGAAAATAAATGGCGAAGCAATTTACGATACCCGGCCATGGATAATATTCGGTGAGGGTCCGACTTAAGTACAGGCAGGTATGTTCAATGAGAATGAGACCAAATTTTCCGCTCAGGATATCAGGTTCACTAAAAAAGATAAGTTTCTGTATACTATTGTAATGGGCCAGCTTGAAAAAAATGCCTTGATTACATCTCTTGCTTCTAATTCAGATCTTATTGAGGGTCGGAAAATTACAGAAGTTAAACTGTTGGGATCTGATACTGAATTGAACTGGAATCAAAATAAACAAGGGCTGAAAATTATAGTACCGGCAATTTTGCCTTGTAAACATGCTATAGTTTTTAAAATTTCAGGGGTAATAAAAGAATAACAACAAATTCATTGAATGTTCTTGAAAATACTATAAGTCTTTTTGCATGGATAAGGTTGTGCTGAATGATTATGAGACAAAGTGACTTTATATCGGCACTGTCAATAATTTTCTATTTGATGCCGCTTTATTTGTATGCCGGTGATCTTGTAATAACCGGTGAACTAAAGCAATGGCACAAGGTAACACTTACAGTAAACGGCCCTTATGCGACAGAAACCGATACGGCTCCAAATCCCTTCCTCGATTACCAAATGACCGTCACATTTACTCATAAGTCAGGTTCACCTCATTACATAGTTCCCGGTTACTTTGCTGCCGATGGAAATGCTGCTGAAACTTCTGCAATCTCAGGAAATAAATGGTGTGCCCACTTTTCTCCTGATGTTATAGGCGAATGGTATTACGAAGTGGTAATTCTTTCAGGTAAGAATTCAGCTATTGACAATGCGATTACTGGAGCAACAACTATCTTTCATGAAACCGGTTCTTTCAACATTGAACCAACCGATAAAACCGGCCGCGACTTCCGGGGAAAAGGCCGGCTTCAATATGTTGGAACGCGCTATTTGCAATTTTCTGGTACGAAAGAATTTTTTCTGAAAGCAGGTGCCGATTCACCGGAAAATTTGCTTCCATGTCCCTACTTCGACGGTACCTATACACCAAAAACGACCGGTACAGAGAGAGAAAATGAAGCCACAACTGCTTCATTAAAAACATGGCAACCTCATATTAAGGATTGGTGTCAGGACGATCCGACATGGAGAGATGGGAAAGGAAAAGGTTTAATAGGTGCACTTAATTATCTTTCTGGTAAAGGATGTAATGCCTTTTCATTTCTGACCTATAATGCAGGCGGCGATGGTGATGATGTATGGCCGTTTATTGCACATGATGATAAACTTCACTTCGATTGCTCCAAACTCGACCAGTGGCAATGGGTATTCGATCATGCCCAGAAACTGGGTTTATTTCTTCATTTTAAACTTCAGGAAACCGAGAATGATGATAACCAACTCGGTAATATTGAACATGTCACAGCATCTCTTGATGGCGGTGATTTAGGGATAGAACGAAAACTCTACCTGCGCGAATTGATTGCCCGATTCGGATATGAACTCGCCCTGAACTGGAATCTGGGAGAGGAAAATACCCAAACCCCTGAACAACAAAAAGCAATGGCACAGTTCATTTTTAATCTTGATCCCTATAAGCATCATATTGTTATTCATACATTTCCCGACTGGCAGGATCGTGTTTATAGTCCGTTGCTCGGCGACCAGTCTGCTCTAACGGGCATTTCCCTGCAAAATAACTGGATGCCTGTTCATCAGAGGATTCTGCATTGGGTTAATGAATCGGAGAAATCGGGCAAACCTTGGGTCGTGGCAAACGATGAACAGAATCCCCATTATACCGGTGTACCCCCCGATTCAGGATATGAGAATTTTGAAGGTGTTGCCTGTCCTGAACAAGGAAGTGATCCATACACTGTTCATGACATAAGAAAATACGTTCTCTGGGGTGTGTTAATGGCTGGCGGGGCAGGAGTGGAATATTATTTCGGTTATACTCTTCCTCAAAACGACCTGGGTTGCCAGGACTGGCGAAGCCGTGATCAAAGTTGGGATTATTGCCGGATGGCTCTCAGCTTTTTTCAGGAAAACAGGATTCCCTTCCAGGAAATGTATAATGCTGACGCTTTGATTGGAAACAGGGAGAACAACAATTCGAAATATGGCTTTGCCAAACCCGGTGAAGTTTATGTTGTATATCTGCCGCATGGCGGTTCTGCCGAACTTGATCTTGGAGATAACAGTGAAGTGTATACGATCAGATGGTTCAACCCACGATCAGGAGGTTGTCTGAAAACAGGAAGTTTATCTGAAATTTCAGGTCCCGGAGATGTGATGCTTGGCGAACCACCGGCAGAAAAGACAAAGGATTGGGTAATACTGATAAGTAAATAGTTGGTTTCGACAAAGTAAAACATTAAACTTGATTATAGATAAGGCTGAGGTAGTATAAAAAAACCATAATGAAAAGAATTAGCAACATAAACCCGCTGACCCTTACCTACCATGTTTTCAGGTTTGAATGAATATAAATATAATATTAATTCTGTTGGATATGAAGGTATACTATGTGATAAGCATCCTGTTCGCAGCATTTTCAATGTCTGCTGTTGCCCAAAAGACAGGCAATCCAGAAGATTTTTTGCCTATGTATATCAAATGTGTTACGCATTTCGGCGAAAGGGCCGATTGGTCACATGATGGTAAAAAAATACTTTTTGTCGAAAAGACATATGGCGATGTTTATGAAATTGAGTTGGCTACAGGAAAATTATCCTTACTTACCGGGCATTTTTATCATGGAGGTTTCACCAGGGCGCTTTACCTTACAAATGGCGATATACTTCTTTCCGGATGCACCAGTTTCGATGCTGACAATCCGCATGTTAACCGTCAGGAAAAAGCAGAGCTGTGGGTGCTGGATAGAAGTTATGCAAAGCCGCCAGTTCGACTGGGTACAAAATGCTCCGAAGGTCCTGCTGTTTCGCGTAAAAACATGATAATTGCCTGGACAGTGGTCCACAACCAGTATCCCGACAGCCTGCAAGAAGGCGAATACCGGTTTTATATTGCAGATATCGTCTACCGTAACGGAATCCCTGAACTCGTCAATGAAAGAATAATATTGGATAACCTCAGTGCTGGATTCGTCGATATGGAGGTCCAGAATTTTATCCCTCCCGATGAAAGGGATATTACATTCTCGGCATATGGGTATCAGGGCACTGAAGTGATGAAACTGGACATGGAAACGGGCACCATTACCAATATGTCGAATGCCGACATACAGTATGATGAACCTGAAGGTATTTTCCCTGATGGGAAGTTCACGTGTGTGGAATGCACCAAACATAAACCGGAATGCCCGGGTTGCATTGATATCTGGAAGTTGGCCCTGGATGGAAGCGGATATACAGAGCGTCTGACCTATTTCAGTGATTATGAAGGATATAAAGCTACAAATCCTGTGATAAGCGACGATGGTCATTATATGGCTTTCCAACTGGCTCGAAGGGCTGACAGGGCAGGAGTCGGATATGGTATCTTCATTATGGATCTGAGTAAATTATAGAAATAAAGCATAAATACAACTAAATACTATTGACATGAAATCAGCAAGAATTCCTTTTATTATATGCCTTGTCATAGTTTTATATAACTGCGAACGAACCGGAAATAAGCTTTCAGACCAGCCGGAAAAAAGCCTTCCAAAAGAAATTCCCCATTTGGAAAAGCAGGGTACGGCAACACGGCTTGTGGTTGAGGGTAAGCCTTTTCTCCTTATTTCCGGCGAATTGCATAATTCAATCTGCGGTGGATTGGAATATATGCGACCTGTATGGAAAAGAATGGCTGAAAAAAACCTGAATTCGGTTATTGCAACAGTTTCGTGGGAATTAATTGAACCGGAGGAAGGAAAATTCGATTTTACGCTTGTTGACAGTATCATTGCCGGTGCAAGAGAAGCCGAGCTTAAACTGGTCCTTATCTGGTTTGGCAGTTGGAAAAATGCCAGTTCTGTTTACATACCATCCTGGGTGAAAAGGAATTATGAAAAATATCCGCGTGCAAGGGACGAACAAGAAAAATCGCTGGAAATACTCTCAACATTCGGGGAAGCTTCCTGCGAAGCCGACGCCAAAGCATTTGCAGCTTTAATGCGGCATATTAAAGAAGTGGATTCTCAAAAACAAACGGTAGTGATGATGCAGGTTGAAAATGGAGTAGGTGTGCTCGATAACCTCGGAAGCACGCCGGGAAATGCACGCAGGGATTTTTGCGATGCTGCCAATGAAGCCTATACCAGCTCTATTCCCGACGAATTGATGGATAACCTGGTTGAGCACAAAGAAAATCTCTTTCCAGAGCTTTACAATGAATTTCGAAGCCATATATAACTGGCTGAAGTATTACGACAAAAATCGGCCGGTGCAGTATGAGCCCTGTTATCTTGATAGCTATACCGATATTGTTGTACCCATGTATTATGTTGAAAGGCAATTGATGAATTATATTACGAAAAACGATCCCAGGCCTCTTATCATGTGCGAATATTCTCATGCAGCGAACAATAGTAACGGGAACCTTAAGGATTACTGGGATATAATCGAGAAGCATCAGCAACTCCAGGGAGGTTTTATCTGGGACTGGATCGACGGTGGTATTGTACAAACAAACAGCAACGGTGAAATATACTGGGCTCATGGCGGTGATTTCGGTCCGGCTGACGTTCCCAGCGATAGTAATGGTTGCATCAATGGCCTTATGTTTCCTGATCAAACTCCTAAACCTGCTATGTGGGAGGTAAAAAAAGTATATCAAAACGTTGGATTTAAAGCCATTGATCCGGAACAGGGAATTTTCAGTATAAAGAACAAATTCTTTTTCGTCGATTTGTCCGATTTTACTATAGAATATGAAATTACAGGCTCCGGTATTCCTATTGTCAGGGGAACTGTTGATGTCACTAACAATCTTGTTCCTCAAAAAACAGCGAAATTCACGGTTCCCGAGGCCATGATCAATCCTGAACCCGGTGTTGAATATTTCATCAATTTTTATGTCAAAACAAAAAAGAAGTGACAGGAATTCCAAAGGGACATATTGTAGCTTCCGAACAATTTGCCCTACCCTGTTTTAAAAAAGCATTGTGCGAAAGGGAATCGATCAACAATGGCGTATTGACATTGAAAAATACATACGAAGGACTTACCATTCATAATGGCGATTTTACCATTATTTTCGATCGTTGCTCCGGTCAATTGAAAGATTATATTTATAAGAGTGTTTCTTTATTGAGAAGGAACCTGGAACCTAATTTCTGGAGGCTACCGACCGATAATGACAGGGGCAATGGTCTGCCACAAAGATGTGCGATCTGGAAAAATACAAATTTGCAGTATACAATCGATAGAATAAACATAGTGAGCGAAACGCCGGATTCTATTGTACTGGAAGTAAAATCAATGCTTTCGGCAGGTAGTTCGACTTACAGCAATTTGTATATCATTCGGGCAGATGGCAGTATAGAAGTACAGGCAAGCATCCATGTCAGTCCCGATTCACTGCCTGAGTTACCTCGGTTTGGTATGAAACTTTCCACAATCGGAAGTTTTAAACAAATGACGTGGTATGGCAGGGGACCGCATGAAAGTTACTGGGACAGGAAAACAGGAGCTTTTATTGGATTGTATTCGGGTTCCATAATGGAACAATATACACCTTACATCACGCCGCAGGAAAACGGAAATAAAACCGATGTGCGCTGGGTTGCATTACAGGATACCAATGACCTCGGAATTTTAATTATCGGTAAACAACCACTCGAAATCAATGCCCATCATTATTTTGAAAGTTATTTCAACGAGCAGACCATACACACAACTGATGTTCCCTTTCAAAATGTTACGGAACTATGCATCGATCTTCATCAGCAGGGGGTAGGAGGCGACAATATCTGGGGTCAGCTAACACATGATAAGTACAGGCTACTTGATAAGAATTATATATATAGTTTTGTGATCAAACCCATTAAAGGTGATATTGACTATATTGTGAACTACCCTGCGCCAAGAGCGCAGGGCGTCTTGCTCACAGATCAAACAATTTTAACTGTTTTATATCTTCTACTCTACCTTGATTCTTGATGTAGTTCTCAATTATTCTTTTATCTCCTTTTCCACTTATTGTTGCAATATAATAACCATCTGTCCATAATTCCCCTCCCCAAAGGGACTTTCTTACCTCTGCCGCTTGTTTGAATATTTCTCTCGATGTTATACTTTTTATCAATCGAATTACTTGACCTCCTGAATATTTCGGCAAAAACCTACACAAAATATGCACATGATTTTTATCAAACCCAATAGTTTGAATCTCGATTGCATACCTTTCTTTTATCTCCTTTACAGTCTCAAGCAGGATACCTTCTGTTTTATTATTAAATAAGCTCTTCCGATATTTTATCGTTAGTTGTATATGATAGTAACACTCCGAAACATTGTGATACCAATACCAAATATCTTGTTCCAGATCAACCACATATCAAAAATAATTCTTTTTATGCTTCGCATAAAGGCATTTCATCCCTGTGCCAAGAGCAAAGGGAGCTCATGCCAATTTTCTTAGATCAGGTAAAAAGACAACCATAAAATCTTTTAAAATCTGGATTATACGTTATAATAAACATTTCAAAACCTGCAATTTGTTAGGCGTAGTGGGCTAACCCAGGCACTGCATTTTTCAATGTGTATTCCGGGTCAAATAAAAATTCCTGCAATTCTCACCTAGAACTTTTATCTGAATAGTAGCATTGAACTGACTTAAGTAATCAATTACAATTGACATTACTTCACCATAGTTTCTGGCGACAATACACACAGGCCAGTCGCTTCCGATCATCAACCGGTCTTCGCCAAAACAATCGAAGACAATATCGAGATAATAGCGGAAATCTCCAGGTTTCCATTTTATCCAATCGGCCTCTGTAACCATACCTGACAATTTGCAATATACATTTGGGAGTTTTGCCAGTTTCCTGATATCCTTATTCCATGGCGAATGAATCCGGTCCTTTATTCCTGGTTTCGCTATGTGATCGACCACAAATTTCTGATGAGGAAAACTGGCAGCCAATTCTGCGGCTAAAGGCAAATGTTTTGGAAAGAGCAGAAGATCATATGTAAGCTTGTATTTTGACAACAAACCAATTCCGTACCGAAAATCTTCCCGGGTCATGAACCTGTCATCCGGTTCATCATGAATCACATGACGAACACCCACAAATTTTGGATTTTGTGAAAACTCATCCAGTTGCTTTTGTACATATAGTGAACATAAGTTTACCCAGCCCACAACACCTTTTACGAAATCATATTCATCGGCGAGCTTCAATAACCAATAAGTTTCCTCCAAACTCTGCCTTGCCTGCACGGCAATGGATCCATCGAAATTCAATTGTTTTAACTCAGGAAGCAGGTCATCAGGCAGGAAATCTCGTTTTAAAACATTCATTTGATCATTTATCCAGGAATATTCGCCAGGATTGTATTTCCAGAAATGCTGATGGGCATCGATGAACATACCAATCAATTGAATTTTAACAGTATTTTCAGGTGTTTTTCCGGTTCTTTCGCCAGCATTTCAAAAGCCTGTTGAATTTCTGAAGGTTCAAGTACATCCGTTACCAGATCGTCGGGTTTCAGGTTTCCCTTTTCCAAATTCTCAATTGTTTCAGCAAATTCTCCCTGTGATACTCTCGATGCCACAATAGTTGCCTCACGCCAGATCAGCTCTTTCATAAGCAATGGTAAGGGTTCATCTCCCAGACCTAAGACACAGACTGTTCCGGCTCCCCTGATACTCTGTATACACCCTCTTACAGGATTCACTATCCCTGGAATTTCGGAATGGTGACCAACGGCTTCAAATGCGATATCGACGCCCGAATTGCCAGTTATATTCTTTATTCGTTCAACCGGATCTTCATTTCGGGCATTTATAATGTGAATATCACTATAATGTTTTTTTACCAACTCGAGCCGTTTATCGAGTATGTCGATCATGATAACGGTATTATCAGTTTTCGTCCTCACTGCCTGAAGAATACTCTGACCCACTTTCCCGGCTCCCCAGATCACCACCGTGTCATTCTTCTGTACTCTTGCCCTCCGGCAGGCATGAAATCCGATCGACAAGACTTCAATTAGCGCGGCATGTTGAGGTGGTATTGAAGAATTGACCTTATATAACATTTGCACGGGAACGTTAATATATTGGCCAAATCCTCCATTCATATCCACTCCGATCAACTTCAACGAGCTACAGGCCGGATAGTGCTTCCGCTGGCAGGCAGGGCAGTTCCCACACCATACTATCGGATCGACAGCTACCTGCTCTCCTATAGCAAAGTTTTTTACTCCAGATCCGATTTCTGTTATTCTACCGGTAAATTCATGTCCCGGAACAAAAGGAAGTTTCGTCCGCGGGTGAAACTCTCCCCTAAAGATGTGCTGGTCGCTGCCGCAAATGCCAGCATAGCTCACCCTGATCATTACCTCATTATCCGTGATCTTGGGCAGATCAACCCGTTTCCATTTGAATTGACCATATTTTTCGAGGACAGCCGCATGCATTGATTTCATGTTTTGACTTTTTATGTACTGTGAGAATTATTAATAAATGCCCTGTATCTGATATTTTTTGCAGGCAAATATATACAATCACACAAAAGGATAATCAACCTCGATGAGTCCCATCTTCTTCATAGCTCTGTAAAATTCCACAGGCACGTCATTCTGGACCTCTTCTACATTCCTTCTCACATGCTTCGGATTTGATGTATTCAATGCAACAGCAGTGACAGCAGGGTGACTTATCCCAAAACGAATACATGCATGCGACGGTGTTATTGAATATTCTTCGCATAATCTGAAAAACGATTCTCTCCATCTAAATATAGGGATATTCTCTGCATGATTCCGATCGACCAGTTGATAATCAAAATAGTTGCCGCCAACGAGAAAACCCGCATTAAAAACAGCGGAATTAATTATGGCTATACCTTTATTATGCAGATCGGACATAAAAACAGTTAATTCCTTCGGATGACGAAACAAGGTCATACTATTCGCAAACATCACCCAGTCAAAATCAATATATTGTGAAAGTTTCTCTATTATTCTCCAGTTTTTTGCTCCAATACCTATAGCCTTTATTTTCCACTGTTTTTTCAGATCGGAGAGAGCATGGTAAGCACCAAGTATGTCTTCGAACAATCTATCTCTCTCTTTGTCATTTTTAGCCTGGTTGACATATTCATCAGGGTCGTGGACCGAAACCATCTGAGGTTTGAATATCCCTCCAAGGAGCTCGTTTCCCTGTTCCCAGCATTTTATAATACCCTCGTAGCTGATCATTTGTATCACATCGTGATTCAAATTTTTCCATACGTCTTTTTCAAAAGTAGGACCCGGGGTGATTAAAGGTGTCCTCATCCAGCCGAGTTTGTTACTGATTATCACATCGTCAGGTTGTAAATGAAGTTTCTGTAAACATTTACCCAGCATTTCAAGCGCAAGACCTGCTCCATATTTTCCCGCACAATCGAAAACCACAGGCTTCTTAACATACCTGATACATTCCCTGATAATATCGGATTTGGTATTTTCTGTCAGAGCTACATATAAATTACCTAAGGCACTCGTTCCGAAAATAATTGGTGGTATGTGTATACCTGTATTACCTAGTTCTTTATGATCCACTGAAATATGTAAAAATTTGTAATTATTAATTGTTATACAATTTTATAAAATATTTGTTGCATTTGCTCAAAGATTGGAGGGCGATAGATTTTATATTATAGAGTATTGGTCGATTTTCACTTAATTCCATGGTGGATATAAGCATAATGTAGCGCTTCAGCAAAAGTTTGGAAGTAAATCATTAAAATAAACTCTACAGATACAAATGCCTGAATATAATATATAAAAATCTTACTTTTTTTGGTTCTTCTGCATTAAAAAGAGTCTGCATCATAAATTTACATTTGAACAAATAATAAGCAGTTAATTTTAATGACCGTCGATTATTACTTTTTATTATCATGATCATGAAATAAAAATCCAGTCGATAGATGTTTATGTATTGTTCCATCGTGGCGGTGCGGAAATTCACCGATAAGGTTTGTTCTGAGCAATAAGTCAGTATCAGATAATATTTCATTGCTCGTGCCGGTTTTTTCGACGGTATGTTTTTCCGATAAAACCACGACCCTCGATTGAAAATGATCGACCAGTTCCAGGTGGTGTGTTGCAATGATGATGGTTTTTCCAACCTGGTTCAGTGTGAAAATCAATTCAATAAGAAATGAACGAGTCTTTGGATCAAGGCCGCTCATAGGTTCATCGATAATAAGTACTTCAGGGTTTGATGTGAGCACAGCCCCGATGGCAACCCGCTTTTTTTCTCCACTTGAAAGCATATAAACCGGGCGATCCTTCAACTCTGATATAGTAAGCATTTGCATTATTTCTTTAGCGCGCTGGCAGGCTTTTTCTTTGGGAATTCCTGACTGCAATGGTCCGAAAATAAGTTCATCGAAGACAGTAGGGCAGAATAGCTGTGCATCAGAATTCTGAAAAATATATGCTACCGACGATCTGAATTTCCGGTTAAACCGGTCGTCTTTAAATGATTTCTCTGTGAATTCTTCGCCTTTAAATGATATTGTCCCCTCATTTGGAAATATTAATCCACATAAAATATTTAACAAGGTAGATTTACCACTACCATTTGACCCGATTATAGAAACTATTTCTCCTTCATTTACAACCAGGTTAATACCCGAAAGTGCCTGTTGGCCCTTAAGATACTGATATCCGATATTTATTAATTCAAATAGTCCCGGCATAGAAGTAGTTCGTTAAAATAAGTAAACTGAATAGTAGCAGAAAAGCAGCCATAGACAGGTAGTCTGTAAGTTTTAGTTTATCAAGATAATAAAAATTCACCTTGCCATTGAATCCTCTTGCAATCATCGATTGATAAACCAATTCATAGCGTTCCCACGATTTCCGGAGCAGATACCCGATGCGACTGGCTACTATTTCTTCCGCGTCCTTTATCGAACCCCGGTTCCACCAACGCATTTTAATAGCGCGATACGTTTCGACAGTAGTATTTGAGAGAATGAAAATATACTGATAGGTCAGCGTTAATGTGAGAAGGAAGATATCCGGTATTTTAAAGAAAGACAGAGACTTTACAATTCCTTCGAAGGTGGTTGTGGATATTACCAGATATACAATGGAAACACAATTGATTACTTTTAGTGTCAGCCTGAGAACTGTCCGGATGCCTTCATAGGTGATTGCTATTTCTTTAGGGACTGTATAAATCCACCAGTTATATTCATGAGAGAAACGAATAATCGTAATAGCATTTTCTCCCTTTGTAAACAGGTTCAATGAAGCCGGAATAAAAATTAAAAACCCGAAAACAAAACCAACAGCTAATACTCTTTTATAAATATGAAATATATTCAGCCTTGAAAACAGGCATAACATGAAAAGTACAAATGCAATCAATAATTGACAGGCTATTGAAGTTGTTAAAGTGACCAATACAATATAAAGCAGCAAAAATATGACCTTAACCCGGCCATCGATCGACTGAAAAAATCCATTCTTTTTTGCTGATTGCCATTGTAAAAATGTAGCTGAAACAAATGCTGCCGCGTTTTTTATTGTTTTATCAATAAATGATAGCTTTTTGCTTTCAGCTATATCTTTCAGTTGAATATTTTCTTTCTGTAATAGGAATGACGGTATCATTCTGCTGGTTTCCGGGATATAAGTTTGATTGTTCCAAACGTAAGAATTAAAATGATACCGGTGCCTATCATGCCCGATACAATATAACTGACAGAAAGTTTTGGGAGCGTATCGTCTTCTTTGCCCAGGTTATAATCGAGAACAGGCGCACTATAAATAACCGCGTCTTTCTTCATACCGGTAGGTTCGATCCCTGATTGCTCTTTTACCGATTCGACCGACCATTCTCCCCATGCATCGCCGGCCTTAAATAAATCAGGTAGTATTAATCCAAGGGGAGATAATACGATGAGTATCCCGATGAACAATATATATTTTTTATAGTTTTTCATAATCAGTTCATTTATAATAATTGAATTATAGAAATCCGTGTTCTACTTTAACACTTCAATAAGTTCTTTATTATGTTTATAGAAATACCGGAAAATTAAAAAAGTCACAAGACCTTCAATAATACCAAAAAAAATTAAATGCTCAATAGCCATCGCCGGTACTGCTATTCTAAGAGGGTATGGAGCATATAGTGGATTTCCATCTGCACCAGATGCAATAAGCGGTTGGATACCGAATTCAATGCTTGTCACCAATGCAGCAATATTCAGACTGAGATAGCCTGAAAGAAAGGCAGCAATGGTAATGCGAATTATTGATCTCGATTTTCCTGTAATAAGTTTGAAAATTGCCCATGCAGCAAAGGGCATAATTAAGGCCATGTTTACACAATTGGCACCGATTGCTGTTATGCCTCCATCGCCAAATACGAGTGCCTGGATGATAAGCGCAACCGAAACCGCAATGAATGTGACCCAAGGACCGAACAACAAGGCAATGATTGCCGCACCAACGGCATGGCCTGTTGTACCTCCAGGTATAGGGACATTAAACATCATAATGAGAAATGAAAAGGCTGCTGCCATGCCCAGATAGGGGACAAGTTTTTTATCGATTTTTTTTTCGACTTTTTTCACTGCAACAGCAGCTGAAGCGACAAATACTCCGTAAAGCGGGACATAAGTCTGCGGGCTTAAATAACCATCGGGGATATGCATAATGTAATCTATTAGGTGAATATTATAAGGATAATGAGATTCGGACAAATCCGGCAAAAGCATTATCAAATCCCTGGTTGGCACCTCGATTCAAAATATAATGAAATGCAGGTTGCACAGAAATATGATTGCCAAATGCAAAGCAATAATATAATTCGATATCACACTCATAAGTATCGTCGAAAAGAATGGAATAGGCAAGACCTGCAGCCATGCAATCGTCGGGTCGTTTTTCCATAATTCCTGAAAAAGTCAATCCGGCTCCGATATATGCTGTATTAAAATTTGCATTCGAAGGAAATACTGCTAATTGTCCAAATGTACCAAACGTTCGGGAGCCATTTATACAAAGCTGCTTATCGCAAATTGCATAAAACCCCATATTTTCTTTTATGGTAGATGTGTCATCATCTGTGTTGATAAACTCGCCGGTATGATAAAACATGCCAACTTTAATATCAGTAAGTTTTTCGGAACTTGATTTATATTCAATTTCTTCTACGGTTAAAAATCCTTCCTCAGATGATATCGACCAGTCGAAGTTGTGCGGATCATCTTCCAATGAACCAGCATCGCCATCCCAAAGGCTGACCCTTATGCTAAAATTGTCGTTTATAGCATAGAGCCCGGCGATTGCCAAAGCTGTTTTTGGATATATGGGAACACCAAAGTTGAGCGGAAAGGTACTATGGATACCAAATGAACTGTTGGTCAAAGCTCCGCCATACTCACTTACACAGAATTCAGCGTTTAAATCCTGCAAACCAAACAATAACGAAAGCTTTGAAAAATCCTGTCTGTATATCAGGTTTTCAACAAATGTATAATTTCCATTTTCAATATTCGAAGCAATCTGCAGGTCACCGATAAAATTCTCGGAAAGGTTTCGGCCAT
>Ga0299912_10001863_pt1 | contig 17103 bp, 13 predicted proteins | sample RVTome_2_FD_207667 | JGI IMG/M metagenome (GOLD analysis project Ga0299912, IMG submission 207667) | Soil microbial communities from uranium-contaminated site in the Upper Colorado River Basin, Wyoming, United States - RVT95D214 (version 2) ... | reverse complement strand
GATGATGTCTGAAGGTGTGGACAGATTACTAGTCATATCTGAGGGGCGTTGGCTCAAATGTGGTGATCCAAAAGAAGTGATGAATTCAGCAGAAGTTCTAAATTCTTATTTAGGCGCAGAGGAACGATAAAGTTGGAGAATATAGTCCTCAGGGTCAAAAACATAGATGTCTATTACAAGGGCCTCCAAGCTCTCTGGAATGTTTCATTGGAGTTAAAAGAAGGCAAAATTGTTTCGATTATCGGATCCAATGGTTCAGGTAAATCTACCCTTTTAAATGCTATCTCTGGGCTCTTGCCCCTAACTTGCGGAACTATCGAGCTTTTTGGAGAAAGGATCGATGGGTTAGCCCCTCATGAGATAGTTTCCCGTGGCATATCACTAGTTCCAGAAGGTAGGCGGGTTTTCCCTCGCCTCACAACATATGAGAATCTTTTTATTGGGTCATATCCGTTAAAATCAAGATCTACTAAAAATAAGCTGATAGACAGACTATATGAGGTTTTTCCGATACTCAAAGAGCGACAAAACCAGAAGGCTAGGTTTCTTAGCGGTGGCGAACAACAGATATTAGCAATAGCGAGAGCTTTGATGTCAAACCCGACACTTATCCTTTGTGACGAGATTTCCCTCGGATTGGCCCCCCTAATCATAAAAGAGATTTATTTTCAATTGAGGCGTATCAATCAGGAAGGTAACTCTATTGTCCTGGTGGAACAGGATATAAAACGGAGCCTAAAAATGTCCAGTCAAGCTTATATTTTGCTAGGGGGCAGAGTGGTTTTGGAAGGAGATCCAACCCACTTCACCGAGGACCAGGTCAAGAAAGCCTATTTCGGGATTTGATGGATTCTTCTGAAGGCGCTGTGGGTTCGATCCTGGAATGGGAGGGAGTGTTGATGGAGAATTTTTATCAGTTGATTTTGAACGGAGTGCTATTAGGTGGTCTATATGCGACTATTGCCATGGGCCTGTCGACAATACTTGGAATCGTCAAAGTGATCAACCTCGCCCATGGAGATTTGATGATATTAGGCAGTTATTTAAGTTTTGTCTTCATGCATTGGATTGGGGTCAACCCATTCTGGACCTTTTTCTTAGTTATTCCAGCCATGTTCTTTATAGGTTTTTTTATACAAAGTTTAATTCTAAATAGGGTCGTTGGTAAAGGAATGGAACCCTCTCTGATCCTAACCTTCGGGTTGTCAATCATCATACAGAACTCTTTGCTTTTATTTTTTACTCCGGATTCAAGAAGCTTAATGACTCCCTTAAGTGTGAAGACGATACCAATAACCGAGTTTCTGAATATACCTTTACTTTATTTGGTGAACTTCTTTGTAGCACTTGGAGCCATTTTCATACTTCATCTGATTTTTCAAAAGACATATTTGGGCCGAGCCATTCGAGCGGCCTCGGACGATGAGATTGCTGCGAAGTTGATGGGAATCAATACTAAAAGAATTTATGCCTTTGCAATGGGGATTGCCATGATGACCGCAGGGGTAGCCGGTGTGCTGGTTGGAATGGCATTCCTTTTTTACCCCCATACAGGACCTCAATATCTCATCATTGCATTTGGCGTCATGGTCATAGGTGGTTTGGGTAGCATGAAAGGGACATTTATTGGCGGGCTCATTTTGGCTCTTTCTCAACTTATCGGTGCCCAACTCTTGGGGATTGGGAATCAACTCCTCTGTGGTTACATAGTTTTGTTGATTGTTTTGGCTATAAGGCCCCAAGGAGTTTTCGGAGAAGGGTAAGCACTGATGCGGGAAAAAATCCACAAATTTAGATGGTATATTTTGGGGTTACTGTTAGTAGGACTTTTGACTGTTCCTGTGTGGGGGTCTGATTATGTTGTATTACTTTGCCTCCTCTTTTGCCTCTACTTAGCCCTCTCACAGATGTGGAATCTATTGGCTGGCTATTCCGGTTTGATATCTCTTGGCCAGCAGGCGTTTATTGGCATCGGTGGGTATACCGTAGCAGTCATGGCTAGTTACTACGGCATGCATGTTTGGGTAGGTTCCCTTATGGGAGGCTTTTTTTCCATTTTGTTAGCATTGTTTATGTCGTTATTTATCTTCAGAATGAAGGGGCTTTATTTCGCTATTGGCACATGGGTTTTTGCTGAGGCACTAACCATCTGGTTTGGCAACTGGAAATATGTCAATTCAGGGATGGGAATGTTTGTCAACCCAACAAATCCACCCTCAATAACAATGACTTACTATGCTTCCCTGATCATCGGGGTCGGGGCCTTTATCTTTGTCTATGTTATCCTCCGATCAAAGTTGGGTTTAGGTTTGATGGCGATGCGGGATAATGAGGTAGTTTCGGAGACCATGGGGGTGGAAGTTTTTCGAAGTAAACTTTATTGCTTCCTGATAGGAGCTTTTGTAACCGGTACCACTGCGGGGGTTTTATATGTCTTCCAGGTTTTTATCTATCCTTATAAAGCTTTTGCTATCGATTGGACAGTGACACTGGTTTTTATCGTGGTCATTGGCGGGATTGGGACTATTGAAGGGCCAGTGGTTGGCACTCTAATTTTTGTTTTCTTATCCCAGTGGCTAGCCGAATACTCATCCGTCAGTTTGATCATATTGGGAACAATAGCCATCGTAGTCATATTGGTTGCTCCCAGAGGAATCATGGGGACTTTACATGAGAAAATTGGCTTTGAAATCCTGTCCCCTCGTAGAGAATAAGAACGATTGCCCCAGTTCCTGTGAATAGAAGATAAGAAATAAAATTAGAAGTTTGAGTTGAAAGGCGAAGAAAAAAGCAAATGATAGGAGATCTTCAATGAGCGAGATAATGGTGAAAAGGAGTATGTGTTTTTGGTGCAAGCCCCGTTGTCTGTTGGATGTGTATGTCAAGGATAATAGGTTGGAAGGAGTAAGCCAACCTCCTATCAAAGGTTGTCCCAGATGGAGGAAGGCTAAGGAAATATTCTATCATCCAGGAAGGTTAAGGTTCCCCTTAAAAAGGGTAGGAGGGCGTGGCGAGAACAAATGGAAAACCATCTCCTGGAACCAAGCCTTAGATGAAATAGCCTACGGCTTAGGGGCAACCAAAGAGAGATATGGCGCTGAGGGTGTTGCAATTACCTGTGGGACAAGCAGGACATACGAGGAATGCAGAACCCGATTCCTTAATATCTTCGGCAGCCCCAATCAAGTCGGTCAGTTCCATATTTGACACGGGAGCTCGGCCGTGAGTTCCATGGCTATATATGGATGGTGGCCATATTGGATGAATGTAGAGAAACTTAAGAAAACACGATGTATCATGCTCATCGGCAGAAATCCAGCTCCCAGTCATCAGACAATATGGGAGGGGATTCTCGAGGCCAAAAAAAGGGGGATCAAGCTTATCGTCATCGATCCAAGAAAGTCGGAGGCTGCTGCGGCGGCAGACCTATGGCTTCAAATAAGACCGGGGACAGATACCGCATTGCTCCTTTCCATGATGAACGTCATTATCAAAGAGGAACTTTATGATAAAGAATTTGTCGATAAGTGGTGTTATGGTTTTAATCAGTTATGTGAAAGAGTGAACGAATATCCTCCGGAAAAGGTGGCTGAGATCACCTGGATAAAGGCAGATAAAATCAGGGAAGCCGCTAGGACCTTCGCTACCAACAAACCCTCTTGTGCTATGGAAGGTATGGGGCTGGCACATCAGCCTCGTGCCATGGACGGTATCATAGCCAGACACCTCATATCTGCAATATTGGGAAATGTAGATGTGGAGGGAGGCGAAGAGCTTATGGGTCCAGCCTCATTCATCACCGAACATGAGATTGAGCTGCCCGATAAATTACCTTTGGAGCAGCGGAAAAAAATGTTGGGAAGTGATACGTATAAGCTTTACTCCTGGGAGGGATATGAACTGATACAAAGAAGCGTGGAAAGGGTGTGGGGAAAACGATGCGATATGTATGGTTATACCTGTGCTGCACACGCTCCCACTCTCTATCGCGCCATGGCTACTGGCGAACCCTATCCTGTCAAGGCTTTAATTACCTTGTCCAGCAATCCAATGATTACCCAAGGAAATACGAAGATCGTATATAAGGGATTGAAGAATTTAGACCTTTATGTAGTAGTGGATTATTTCATGACACCGAGTGCTGAATTGGCTGACTATGTGCTCCCGTCCGCTTCCTGGTTGGAGAGAGACTTCCTCTTTAATTATCACAACACGACACCGGTAATCATTGCTGGTGAAGCTGCATTGCCTACTACTATTCCTGGTGAGTACGATCGACGTACTGACTTTCAATTCTGGAAGGAACTAGGAATTAGGTTAGGACAAAAAGAGTATTGGCCTTGGGAAACACCGGAAGAATATTACAATTATCGGCTTAAACCCATGGGCCTTACCTTCAGGGAGCTTGTAAAGATGGGGAAATGGGCACCCGAAAAAAGGGAATTCAGAAAATATGAAAAGACTGGATTCGGCACCCCAACAGGAAAGCTTGAACTTTATTCCACGGTGTTAGAAAAACTCGGGTACGATCCCTTACCCAAGTTCGAGGAGCCCTATGAAAGTCCCTTAAGTATGCCAGAAACTGCTGAGGAATATCCATATATTCTCATAACCGGAGGACGGTTTCTGCCCTATTTCCATTCTGAACACCGTCAGGTCGATTCTTTTAGGGAAAAATATCCTTATCCCGTGGTTGAGTTGAACCCTAAAACAGGGAAGGAGAACAGTATAAAAGATGGGGATTGGGTTTGGATCGAGACGCCACGGGGAAGAGTAATGCAGAAGTGCAGGTACGATGAAAATATCGATCCTCGTGTGGTCCACGCTCAACATGGATGGTGGTATCCGGAACTGCCTGGCGAAGAGCCATGGCTGCATGGAGTCTGGATTTCTAATATAAATGTCTGTACAGACGACGAATTAGACCACTGTGATCAGGCATTGGGGTCTTGGCCGCTAAGAACTATGCTGTGCAAAGTATATAAGGTTAAAAGCTATGGGGAAGCTTGTCTTCCGCTAGCAGAATAACTTTGTTAGTAGCCGATTTATCAAGGTGAGGCATCAGGTAGAAATCTAAGCTTTGTCTCCAATGTGGCTGAATTAGTCCAGATACATATAGGACAAAAAATGAGACAATAAAAATCTGGAATAATACGGGTTCACATCTGGACTAAAAAATTAACCATGTGATGGGAAAGGAGATAATCACGGACCTGATGGCATATCAAAATTTAATTGGGATCCTCCGTGATACATTGGGGCCCGACTTAATATTGCGGAATGGCAATATGATCTGCATGGACCCAGGCAATACCACTGCGGAAGCAGTCGCTGTGAAGGACAAGAAAATCATCGCCATTGGAAGTAACAAGGACCTCGAATCCTTGGCTGGCAAAAATACTGAGGTAATCGATCTAAGCGGCAGGACGGTTTTACCCGGTTTTATAGAAAGCCATTTTCACCCAGATTGGTACGCCCTGTCATTGCTGGAAGTGAACTTGGAGAAATGTACCAATATAGATGATGTTTTGAGGTTATTGAAAGAGCGAGTCAAACATACGGAACCCGGTGTTTGGGTAAAAGGATATCTCATCCCTTCGAGCCTGTTTCCTGGAAAGGGAGAATTAAATCGTTGGAAGATCGATAAGATTTCACCAAAAAACCCAATATTCATCCAGTCGTTGCACCATTCTTGTTGTGTTAATAGTCATGCTTTAAATCTATTAGGGATAACTAGGGATACTCCTCTTCGTGAAGGTTGGATCATTCACAAGGATGCCAATGGAGAGCCAATTGGGATACTTGAAGACAACGCATGGACAGAAGCTCAAGCTCATATCCCTCCTTTGCCTCTTAAGGAGCATATCAGGGCCTTTAGACTGGGAATGGAAAAGTTTTTAGAAAATGGTTTGACAACTGTCCATGACGCGATTGGGGATCCGGAAATGATGAAAGTGCTCCAAGGGCTTGATCAGGAGGGAGAGCTTAGTCTGAGGGTCCATGTATCTCCGGATATTGTTCGTTATGGAGATTACTATCTCAATACGGGGATCCGTACAGGATTTGGAAGTGAGAAACTAAGATTCCACCAAATGAAAATTATGCTCAACACCTTCAGTGGTGCCACCGCTGCTTTATTTGAAGATTATGCGAATGATCCAGGAAATCGGGGGTATTTTCTCTACCCGCCTGAGCAGGTTGAAAAATGGGTAATGGATTCTGTGAAGAGCGGGTGGTCTGTTCATACGCATGTGATGGGTGACCGTGAGTTGGATATGGTTCTCACAGCTTATGAGAAAGCTATTGATTGGTATCAAAAGGAAACGGGTAAGGACAATACAAGTCTCCGACTTGCAATTGCCCATTACGGGCTCTACAACGAGTCTCTTCTAAAAAGGACTGCCGCTTTAAAGATCGTCGTCAACACGCAACCCATATTCAGGTTGACGAAGGGTAAGCCTGGGGGCATCTATGAACAACGTTTAGGTCATGAAAGGTGGCTGAAAAGTTTTCCTATCAGAACCCTCTTTGATAATGGTATAGCTCCTTGTCTCAGTTCAGATGTCCCTTCGGCGACAACCTTTGATGTGAGAGCAGGTATTTACGGATGCATCGATGGGTGTGGGCAACCAAAAGAAATAGTGACTCCTTATCAAGCTATTCAAGGTTATACCATCAATGGCGCTTATGCGCTTTTTCGGGAGCACGAGATAGGTTCCATTGAAATAGGGAAAATGGCCGATTTTGTTGTGTTGTCGGAAAACCCGCTCACGCTGGCTAAGGAAAGAATATGGGATGTTTCGAAGAATGGTCCAAAAGATCTGTTCATTGACTACACGATTGTGGGGGGGAAAGTGGAATATCGGAGAGCTTAAAATCAAAGAGAATAAAGATGATAGAGAGGTCTCATTTTTTTCTTGAGGCCGGAGTTTAAAAACTCATCGAAAAGGGGGATGTAAAAAATGAAAAAAACTAAAAAGGTTCGTTCCGGGGGAGGGGTGGGAAAAACGATTGTGATTGTGGCCACTTTAGATACGAAGCCCGCCGAAGTATTATACGTCAGGGATCTCATAGAGGCCAAAGGGCACAAGGCACTCATTATCGATGCAGGCATCCGTGGGGAGGCGCCTTTCCAACCCTCCATCACCCGTAATGAGGTTGCTAAGGCCGCTGATACGGACATCGAGGCTGTGCGGAAAATTCCCAATGAGGGGCCAGCCATGTTTGTGATGGCCGAAGGCGCATCGAGGATCGTTCGGGGGCTTTACGATCAGCATCAAATCAACGCCGTGTTAGGCGTCGGGGGTTCCATGGGCACTTCCCTTGGTTTGGCCGTGATGCGGGGGCTGCCCGTTGGACTGCCTAAGCTCATGGTGTCGACCATCGCGTTTTCCGGTCTCATCACTCCGAATGCGGTAGCAAAGGACCAGATGATGTTGCAACTGCCCGTCGATCTCTGGGGCATCAACGCCATCAACAAGCACTCGCTGGATGCTGCTGCGGCCGCAATCTGCGCCATGGCGGAGACCGCGACCGAGATTGTACCCGAGAAACCCCTCGTTGCCGTGACCACCCGTGGCATCTTGTATTACCTTAACTGGATCAAACCAATGCTCGAGGCGCGGGGCTACGAAGTGGTCGTCATCCATGCCATGGGCATTTTGGGTGGCGGTACCTTGGAGGACCTCATCCGACAGGGGCTATTCACTGCTGTACTCGATCTTTGTTCCTGTGAGGTGATCGAAGAGCTGTTTGGCGGCGCGGCACGTGCCGGAGCATCGAGGCTCGAGGCTGCGGGCGAGATGGGTACCCCCCAGATTGTAGCGCCGGGCTGCATGGAATTCTTCCACTGGACCGGACCAGCGGAGACTGCGCCGAAGGACAGGAAGGTTCACGTTCACAACCCGCTCGTTATAGGTATCAAAGCGACCACGCAGGAAATGATTCGGGCTGCAGAAACCATGGCACAGAAGCTCAACCGTGCCAAAGGTCCGGTCAAAATCCTATTTCCACTCCTCGGCTTGGATTTGCACGACCAGCCGGGCCACGTCTTTTATGATCCCGAAGGCCGCGCTGCTTTCCTCGACGTATTGAAACACAACCTGACCCCTCAGATCGAGCTGATCGAGCTTAACGTCCACATCAACGACCAGGTCTTTGCAGAAAAGGTCATAGAACTCTTCGACGGGATGATGGCTGCGGCCAAATTCAAAGCTCCAAATCCGAAATCTTAAACAATCTCAAAAGAACAAATATCGGACCATTTTTAATGCCGCTTGGGTATTAAAATATTGCGTACTCCATCACTACGGATCACGTTAAGACTTTTAATGGGGCTATAAAAAAATTTGTGTTGACATGTCAATACTCGGAACTAAAATGGGGTAGCGTTATGGGCAAAAACTCTAGGATTTTTCTCTTTTCAGGTTTTCAACCTTCCCATTGAGGCAAGGCATTCGGTGTTAACCAAGACGCAAGAAATAAAAATAAAATGGTAGCAACTTTGCAGGAAAGGGTTAGGAAATTACGAGACACGTTAGATCTGGACTTAGTGTTACAAGATGGAAACATCATTTGTATGGATCCAGCTAATAGCATTGCCCAAGCCGTCGCTGTGAAGGATAAAAAGATAATTGCGGTGGGAAGTAACGAAGAAATTCAATCAATTGTTGGTAACCATACGGAAGTGATCAACTTAGGGAGAAAGACTGTTTTACCTGGGTTTATAGATACCCATTTTCATCCAGCTTGGTATTCCCTATCGTTGGTGGGAGTGAATTTTGAGAAATGCGTTAGTGTTGATGAAGTACTAAGATTATTGAAGGAGAGGGTTGAACAGACAGAAGCTGGCAAGCGGGTTGAGGGATATCTCATACCGTCCAACTTACTTCCAGGTACTGGAGAATTAAACCGTTGGAAGATCGATGAGATTTCGCCAAGAAATCCGGTGTATATCCAGTCTTTACACCACTCTTGTTGCGTCAATACCTATGCTTTAAATCTACTGAATATTACGAAAGAAACACCTTCTTGTGAAGGTTGGATCATTCACAAGGATGCTAATGGAGAGCCAAATGGAATATTAGAAGATAAAGTTTGGTTGGAAGCCCAGCTTAAGCTTCCGCCAGTGGGTTTCGAGGAAAACATTAAGGCCTTCAAGTTAGCCATGAAAAAATTTTTAGAAGTAGGCTTAACTACGGTTCATGATGCTTTTGGTTATCCAGAGATGATAAGAGTTTTTCAAGCCCTCGATCATAAGGGAGAACTTCGTGTAAGAGTACATGTATCACCAGATATCGAACACTACGGAGATTATTACCTCAATTCGGGCATCCATACCGGTTTCGGAAGTGAAAAACTAAGATTTCACCAAATGAAGATTATCCTCAACACTTTCAGCGGAGCCACAGCTGCCTTATTTGAAGATTATACCAATGATCCAGGAAATCGTGGTTACTTTCTTTATCCCCCTGAACAGGTTGAGGAATGGGTGATGAAATGTGTGAGAAACGGGTGGTCTGTTCATACCCATGTGATGGGTGACCGCGAAATGGATATGGTTTTGACTGCATATGAAAAGGCTTTAGAATGGTATAAGAAAGAAACGGGCAAGGACAATACAGATCTTCGGCTTACCATTGCTCACTATGGACTATACAATCAATCTCTTTTAAAGCGGACTTCAGCTTCCAAGATAATAGTAAACACACAACCCATTTTTAAATTGACAAAGGGTAAACCTGGCGGCATTTACGAAGAACGTTTGGGTCACGAAAGATGGTTGAGGTCCTTCCCAATAAAAACGCTTTTTGAAAACGGTATCGCTCCATGCTTCGGATCAGACGTCCCTTCGGCGATAACCTTTGACGTTCGAGCAGGTATTTATGCCTGTATCGATGGATGTGGACAGCCGCGGGAAGCAGTCACTCCTTATCAGGCAATTCAAGGGTATACTATCCATGGAGCCTATGCACTGTTTAGAGAGCATGAGATAGGTTCTATTGAAGTAGGGAAATTGGCCGATTTGGTAGTATTGTCAGAAAATCCTCTAACGCTGCCTAAGGAAAGAATGTGGGACGTTTCTACTCACCGTCCTAAAGATCTATTCGTTGAATATACCATTGTGGGGGGAAGGGTGGAGTATTGCAGAGCTTAAAGATTCAAGAGGCTTTCCGAAAGATAAGATTTATCAAAAAAACTAATCAGAAAGGAGGACAAGAAAAAAACCGGGACACTTTTATTGTTGGGAAATGAGTGGAGTAGTATAGAGGTCAAAGATTCAAGTGGCTATCCGAAAGATAAGATTTATTAAAACTATTCGGGAAGGAGAACAAAAAAATGAAAAAATTCATGACACTGTTTCTGGCCATTGGACTTCTGGTTTTCCCCATGGGTATCGGCTCAATGGAAAGGGCTCAGGCTGCAGAGCCGATAAAAATCGGCGCTCTGTTGGACCTCACTGGACCAATGGCATTTTTAGGACCCCTTTTGAAGAGTGGTATCGTCAAGGCCCTTGAAGAAGCAAACTATACTGTCGCTGGCAGAAAGATCGAGTTGATTGCAGAGGATACTGCCAATGATATGAACGTCTGTCTGGAGAAATCCAAGAAACTCGTCGAACTGGACAAGGTGCACATCATCCTCGGACCTCTTATGGGAGATGCACAGATGGCAATTGCCCCTTATCTGGCCGACAAAAAAGTGCTAGCCTCGACGTTTTATGCAGGCACCGGCGAACTACATACAAAGTTTAAGAATTGGCTTAACTACCCGACAACATTGGTAGGTATGACAATTCCGGTGGGCTACTACGCTGCTGAACTCGGTTATAAGGAAATTATTACCTTGGGTGGTGACTATGAAGGTGGTCGGGGTTTTATTCAAGGTATTAAACTCGGCTTCGAGGCGAAAGGTGGAAAAGTGATCCAGCAGATATGGACCCCTGTTGGCACGACCGACTTCGGCCCTTACCTTTCTTCCCTGAAAAAGGCTGATTGTCTCGCATATTTTGTGCCTGCCCCCCCAGAGCAGGTGCGACTATTAAAACAGAGAAAGGAGTTCGGGATCAAGATTCCAGTTTTAGGAACGATCTTGACGGGCCAGTTGGTGGATCCGATCTTAGCCGAGCTCGGGGATATTGCTGTGGGTTTACAAGGTCAGGCTGTTTACGTTCCCACAAGAAAGGACCCGATAAACGAGAAATGGGTGGCAGAGATGACCAAACAATTTGGTCACCCCCCAGGAGATTTCGAGTCCAACTCATACGCAATTACAAAGGCTGTTTTGGCAGGATTGAAGGCGACAAATGGCGATGACTCCTTCAATAAACTTTGGCCCGCGGTGTTGAAGGTGAAGATCAATACACCGCAAGGACCTCTGGCTTTTAGCCCGGAGGGAGTGGCCATTGTTAACGGATACATCGTAGAAGTAAAAAAGAAAGAAGGAAAGTATTATTTTGATATCGTTAGAACCTATGAAAAAGTGGTGGATCCTACACTGAAGAAGAGATAAATTTCAGATTGGGCTTAAGGTGGGCCTCCTTCACCTTTTTTCTCATTTTGTGTTACTTCATTAGAGAATTAAGGATAATACAAATGAGATGGTTTATCATCAACATGCTTAATGGAGTATCCTATGGTATGGTGTTGTTTCTCATCGCCTCTGGGATGTCGATCGTCTTGGGGGCGATGGGGATCACCAATTTGGCCCACGGTGCCATCTACATGGTGGGTGCTTATGTGGGTTGGACAATAGCGGTAAAATGGGGAGCTACCTTTGGATTGGGGTTGCTGGTAGGGGGTCTCTCTGCTGGGCTGGTCGGCCTTGTCATAGAGCGAGGGTTGCTGCGCCATCTGTATAAGCAACCGAATGAACAGGTATTGCTGACCTTTGGTTTCGTCTATATCCTGAGTAACCTTTGTCTATGGGTCTGGGGCGGATATTCCAAGGCCCCCTTTACAGCTGGATTTCTAGATAGTTCTTTTGAAATGTTCGACTTTGCCTATCCCAAGGCTCGGTTGAGTATCATTCTGATCGGATTGCTCTTGGGTGCTGGCCTTTGGTGGTTGCAAGATAAAACTCGGCTGGGTGCCATCGTTCGTGCAGGGATGGATGATAAAGAAACCACCATGGGATTGGGAATAAACCTGGAGAAGGCCTTTGCGGTTCTCTTTTTTATCTCATCGGCCATTGCTGGAGCATCAGGCGTCATAGGAGCTCAATTAATGGGTGTAGATACTGAATTGGGTATGAGCGTACTTCTCCTGGGATTAATTGTCATCATTGTTGGAGGTGTGGGCTCCATTCAAGGGGCTCTGTTGGGGGGGATTCTGATAGGCGTGCTTGATGCTTTTGGAAGGGCAGTCTTTCCACAATTCGCCATGTTTATCATGTATGTCACAATGATCGTGGTTTTAATTTTCCGTCCCACAGGCCTTCTGGGAAGAAAAATCTAAAGAGGTGTAAGTCGAAAAATTGGAAACCAAGCGGAAAGGGACGATGAATGTAGTGCCTTATGTCATTGGGATTCTAATCCTCTTGATAGTCCCTCTTTTCTTGTCCACTTACTGGATAGGGTTGGTGACAAGATTTCTCATATTTGCCCTTTTTGCAATGAGTTATAACATCGTTTTTGGCTATACAGGACTCCTTTCCCTTGGCCATGCCGCTTTTTTCGGGACCGGAGGATATGTGATCGCTTTGTTACACCTCCATTACAATGTCAATCTTTTTTGGATCAGTCTACCATTGGGTGTGTTGGTCCCAACTTTTACCGCCGCCCTCTTTGGGCTGATCGCATTGCGTGTTTCCGGTATTTACTTTTTATTAGTGACCTTTGCTTTAGGAGAAATGTTATATAGCCTGGCGTGGAATGTGAAGTGGCTGAACTCCAGAGGCATGCAGGGTATTACGGGGATAACCTTGCCGGATCTTGCCATACCTGGCTTCACCATGGACAGAACTTGGTACTATTACTTGGTGTGGATCTTCTTCATAACCAGCTGCATCTTACTCAATCGTTTGGTGCGATCGCCCTTTGGGACAGCCCTTGTTGGAATTCGTGAAGATGAATCGAGAATGAAAGCTGTAGGCTATAATACATGGCTTTATAAATATTTGGCTTTTGTGATTTCTGGAGCTTTTGCTGGTATCGCAGGCATGCTGTTCAGTTACTATAATTATTTTGTTTCTCCTAAGCATCTTGGCATCAGTACATCTTTTTTGCCCATGGTCATGGCGATCATGGGGGGCCTTGGAACTTTTTTGGGGCCTGTGATAGGTGCTTTGGTGTTTATATTCGTTGAAAACTTTGCCAGTATCTTCTTCCCACAACGCTGGCCATTGATGCTGGGTGGACTTTTCGTTGTAATCATCATGTTTGCAAGAGAGGGGATCGGCGTTTACCTGTGGAGAATCCTAAAGAAGGTGGAGCGACGCTTTGGAAGTATTAAAAGTTGAGGGGTTGTTAAAACAATTTGGAGGCATTAAAGCAGTAAATAAAGTTTCATTCTCCGTTGAAGCAGGAGAACATCTAGCCATCATTGGGCCTAATGGCGCCGGGAAGACGACTCTTTTCAATCTAATTAATGGACAATTATCAGTAACAGAAGGCCGAATCCATTTTTATGGAAAGGATATAACAAATTTATCTACTCACCAACGTGTTCATCTCGGTCAGGCACGTGCATTTCAAATCATCAGCCTATGGCAAAAGCTCACGGTCATAGATAACGCCATGCTGACGCTTCATGGTACGAAACCACATCGCTTCAAAATGCTCCGTCCAACTAAAGACTTCAAGGAGGTATTTAATCAGGCGATGGAGACGTTGAGAACATTGAATCTATGGGAGAAAAGGGACGAACCGGTAAAGAATTTGGCCTATGGGGAAAAAAGGAGATTGGAAATTGGTCTCAGCCTGGCCATGCAACCCAAACTCCTTCTCCTCGATGAACCAAGTGCTGGGTTAAGCAAGGGAGAAGGTTCTGACGTCATTGCCCTTATCAAGAATCTGAAATCAGATATTACCGCTCTTATGGTCGACCATGATATGGATATGATATTTGAAGTGGCTGAACGGATTATCGTCCTCCACTATGGCCAGATCATCTCGGACGGAACACCGGAGATGATTCAGCATAATCAAAAGGTCAGAGAGATCTACATGGGAATCGAGCATTGAGGTGACCATGCTTGAAATCAATAATATTTATACCTATTACGGAGAAAGACCGACTCTCCGTGGCTTTTCTATGCAAGTGAAGCAAGAGTCCATTGTGGCCCTCTTGGGTCGTAATGGAATGGGGAAGACAACCGCTATTCGTTCCATTATCGGTTTTACTCCCCCTCGTAGTGGTCTGATACGGTTTAAAGGAGAAGATATTACTCATCTCAAACCATACCAAATCGCCAAAATGGGTATTGGGCTAATTCCACAGGGCAGAAATATCTTTCCATCGTTAAGCGTAAGAGAAAACCTAATCATTGCAGCGAGGACAAGAGGTAAAGGACGGTGTTGGACGTTGGAAAATGTTTACTCCCACTTCCCAGTTTTACGGGAGCGAGTAAACCTAAAAGGGAATCTCCTCAGCGGAGGTGAACAGCAAATGTTGGCCATTGGTCGGGCAATCATGACCAATCCAGATCTCCTCTTGATGGACGAGCCATCGGAGGGACTCGCTCCTTTAATTGTTCTTGAGATTGGATCCATTATCGCTCAGCTTAAAAACGAAGGACTTTCAATCCTATTAGTCGAGCAGAATCTTCCAATTGCATTGAGAGTCTCTGATTATCTTTTTATCGTATGTAAAGGAGAGATTGTTTTTGAGTCGGTCCCTCAACATCTTGAAAACAATGAGCAAATTAAAGAAAAATATCTTTGTGCCTCAAAATAGGTATCAAACTGTTCGACTCAGCCATTTTTTCTGTGACTGTGGCATTTTCCATTAATCATTGAATTGAGAAGTTTCCCTTTATTTTCGTCGGTAGTTTTAGAAATTAGAATCGGTGGGTGTTCAGCCAGCTATTGGATTCGGATCAATCTCATCAAGGAGGGCATAATTTACCATGGCTGTTGAGTTGGTCAAGACGACAACATGGTCAGCGGGTCCTGGGTGTCATGGCGGTTGCGGTGTAATTGCCCATGTCAAGGATGGTAAAGTCATCAAGGTCGAAGGGGACCCAGACCATCCTTGGAATCAGGGACGTTTGTGTGCCCGGTGCTTGGCTATTACACAATACATGAACCATCCAGGCCGTGTGACACATCCTTTGTTAAGGGACGGAAAACGCGGTGAAGGCGAGTGGAAAAAGGTTTCATGGAACGATGCATACGACCACATCGAAAGAAGGCTCAAAGAAATTAGTGAAAAGTATGGATCTGAGAGCGTTATATTCTTGAAGGGAACAGGTAGAGATATAGGGGCCCAGATCCAACTACTTGCCTTTGCCTATGGTAGTCCGAATGTCGTCTTTGGGCTTAGTGGAATGGCGTGCTATGCTCCGAGGGGAATGGTCATGTGGGCCACGCAGGGAGATTTCTGCGTGCTCGATGCCGCACAATGGTTGGCAAAGAGATACGATGATCCAATGTACAAGCCACCGAAATGCATCATGGTTTGGGGGCAAAATATACAAGGAGCCACATGCGCAGACGGATTTTTTGGCCATTGGATTGTGGACTTGATGAAAAGGGGATCAGAGCTCATTGTCATCGATCCAAGGTTTACATGGATGGCATCCCGAGCCAAAATTTGGCTTCAAATAAGACCCGGGACAGATGGCGCTTTAGCTTTGGGTTTCTTAAACATCGTAATGACTGAAGGACTTTATGATCGAGAGTTTGTGGAGAAGTGGACCAATGCGCCATTTCTGGTCAGAACCGATACAGGTAAACTGTTAAGAGGAAGCGAGTTGTCCGAGGATGCAAAGGAAAATTGGTTTACAGTCTATGACAGGCGCACCAATAACGTTGCTTTATGGAATTCTGACGAGGCTAAATACCGTGAAGAAAATGTCAAACCTGCCCTCGAAGGCTCCTTTGAGGTCCCTCTGGCAAAGGGTGAAAGAATAAAGTGTGAAACGGTCTGGACCTTGTTAAAAAAGCAAGTGGCCCATTACACCCCTGAAAGGGTGAGTGAAATTACATGGGTGCCTAAAGACCAGATTGTTAAAGTCGCACACCTCTATTCCGAAAGTAAACCAGCGGCCATACATTGGGGATTACCCATTGACACTTTGACGAGCACAACCCCCACTGGCCAGGCCATTACGCACCTTTGGTGTATAACTGGGAATCTCGATATTCCCGGAGGAAATGTGATTGCTAAGTATGCCCTTGGTGTTGTCCCCTACCCTTACACGCCAGGTAAGACCTTGGTTCCGTTGCCTCCGGGACAAGAGAAGAAGAGAATTGGATACAATCAATATGGGGCAATGCGCGAATACAGGCAGCAGGCACAGACTGATTTGGCCCTTGAGCAAGCACTTAACGGTACCCCTTACCCGATCAAGGGGTTATGGATTCAGACATGTAATGCATTGGCAGGAACCTCCCAGCAGCCTCGAAAATGGTTTGAGGCTATAATGCAGATGGACTTTGTGGTCGCAGTTGACCTTTTTCTAACCCCCACGGCCATGTTAGCTGATGTTTTCCTCCCCGCTGCGACATTCTTAGAAAAGGAAGGAATGAAATCTTGGTGGACGCCGCTTAATGCGATCAAGAAAGTGGTGACTGTCAGCGAGTGCAAGTCGGACCTTGAAATAAACTTGGAGATGGCAAGGAGGTTTAAGCCGGACATACCGTGGCGTACCCCCACGGAACTGCTTGACCATATACTAAAACCCTCCGGGATGAACTACGCTCAACTCTGCGAGAAAGGATGGCTTTTGCCTCCAGAAGGAGACCCATCAAGGCCTTATTTACGTTATGAAAAGGGATTGTTACGCGCCGATCGTAAGCCAGGGTTTGCCACTCCGACTGGAAGAATAGAGCTTTGCTCAAGCATATTTGAACGCTGGGGTATCGAATCCCTACCTTACTACGAAGAACCTCCCTTCAGTCCAATCAGCAGGCCAGACCTTTTTAAAGAGTATCCTCTGATC
>Ga0299912_10001862_pt1 | contig 17108 bp, 13 predicted proteins | sample RVTome_2_FD_207667 | JGI IMG/M metagenome (GOLD analysis project Ga0299912, IMG submission 207667) | Soil microbial communities from uranium-contaminated site in the Upper Colorado River Basin, Wyoming, United States - RVT95D214 (version 2) ... | reverse complement strand
AGGACCTTCAGGTTTCGCTTCTTGACTTCCTGGTTGACGCGTTCGGCTTCTTCGAGAGTGGTGGTGACAGAAATCACCAGCCCGGTCTTCGATTTGGTGGTCATAAGGCCGGCATATTTGAAGCCAGCTTCGGCGATGGCGTCCAGGGCCGTGCGGTAATCATATTTGTCCCACGGACGAGTGTAGCAGCCGATCTGCCAGGGGCCGTCGGTAGATTGTCCGCTCGCGGATGCCGACAGCGAATTAACGTATGAGCCGGCCAGACCGGTGGCTGCCACCTTGGCGCTCTGTTCAAGAAAAGCTCGGCGCGAGAGTTTGTCTATCTGCGTCATCGGAAATCTCTCCTTATTGTCTATCCGGGGCGAATCTCGCGTTTTTCGTGGTCGTAGACCATTCTTCTGCCGGTGTCGTAAGACTGCATCGCCATTATACAGGCGACGGCGTGCTGATAGCCGGCGTCAATCGAGGCGTTGGGCGTTTTGCGGGTCCGCAGGCACTGGAGCCAATCCAAGAAGTGGTCCGGCACAGGGACCTCTTTGACCGGATTCTTGCCGCGTATCGGACCTTTTTTCTTGCTGTTTGCCCCTTCGGCGGTCAAAACCGGCGAATTCCACTCCACCATATCCAGTACGCCCTGGTCGCCGAAGATTTTGAAGCTGTTTCCGCTGCCGTTGCCGAAGTTGGTGGAGTAGCCGACCATAAAGCCCTCGGGGTAAATCCACAAGGCCTGGACGTGGTCGGGACAGGTAAAGTTATGCTCGTCCTTCCAGGTGAAAGTCCCGCCCAGGCAGACGCAACTGCTGGGAAACTTTGCGCCGGTGATGTAGTGCACCAGGTCGATAAAGTGACTGCCCAGGCCGGGCACCGGCCCATCGGAAAATTCCCGGTAGCCGTACCAGCCGGAGTACAGCACAAGGTCGAAGGGTCTGGCGGGACGATCCATAAGGAATTCTTTCCAGTCTACATCTTCTTTCTTGACGTCTTTGACGTAGCCGTACCAGTAGGGGATTTCGCCGTTACGGCACTGCTCGATTCGCCCGACCTTGCCGAGGATGCCCGTTTTGTAAAGCTCCCTGCATCCGGCAAAGGAAGGCAGGCTCCGCAATTGCGTGCCGATTTGAACGATCGTCTTAGCCTTCTTAACGGCATCGCAGGCATCCTTGAGCGAATCGAGTGTCATCGCCAGCGGCTTTTCGCAGTAGGCGTCTTTTCCGGCCTCGGCGGCAGCCTTGAGATGCGTAGTGTGCTGATGGTCGCACGAGGCGATCATCACCGCGTCAACATCTTTCAGGGCGAGCAGGTCTCGGTAGGATGAAAACTTTCGGGCCTCGCGGCCGTACCATTCTTTTGCCTTGGCGGCTGCTTCTTCCTGACGAAGCCGCCAGGGATCACAGACAGCAGCGATTTCAATGTTCTGGCTCTTGGCGTGCTCGTGTACGCCCGGCATGTGGGCACCGAGTCCCCGGCCGCCACATCCTATTATGCCGATTGATATCCGGTCGTTAGCACCCAATACGCGGGCGTAACTCGCGGCAGAGAGCGCCAGCGCAGCGCTGCCGGCCGCAGCAGTCCCTAAAAATTTGCGGCGAGAGTAAGATGTTTGCATGACAGTGCCTCCAACACAAAATGTCTTGATGACGATTCCATTTGGTATTTTACGAGCATTATAACACTGCAGCACAGTTGAGCGTAAAGTTATTCTGGTTTAGTCGCCGTGCCGGCGACGGCTAAACGTTGGCCAGCATTGGGGCGGCGGTTTGCTCGGCCTTTTCTTTGCCAAAAAGCAGCTCCACTAATTTCAATGCAAACTCCAAAGCCGTGCCCGGGCCTCGGCTGGTCACAAGGTTTCCATCGACAACCACTCTCGATTCGACCGCTTCGGTGTTAGGAAGTTTTTCGACAAAATTCGGGTGACAGGTAGCACGACGCTGACCCAGAAGGCCGTGGTGCAAAAGCACAACGGCGGGGGATGCACAAATGGCTGCGAAAAGGCGTTTTTCTTTGCTTTGCTTTTTCAGCATCGTCTCCAGCTCTTTGCTATCCCGTAGATGCTCGGCTCCGGGCATACCGCCGGGCAGGGCAATCAAGTCGTAGGTTTCGCCGGCGCACTGCGAGATTAGCTTATCCGCCGCCAACTTTACGCCGCGAGATGCGGTCACCTGCAATTTGTCGACCGAAGCAACGGTGACTTCTGCTCCCGCCCGCCTGAGCACGTCGATAATAGAAACGGCCTCTATCTCTTCTATTCCGTCCGCAATCGGAACTAATACCTTTTTGCTCATACGGTGCTCCCGGCAACCAACATATAAACGTTTGACAAACGCCAATGTCTTCCAGTATACTAAAGATGTGAGCTTCAATCGCCGTGATTTTTTGAAATTTGCAGCTTTAAGCGCCGTGGCAGGGCGTGGGGCACTTGCTCTGCAGGGCGGGACGCAGGATAATGCCGCCGGTCGAAAGTGGCGGATGCGGTTATCGACCTCGTCAATCCACTTTATGCAACTGCCCATTGAACAGGCCTGCGAAAGAATTGGCAGACTCGGATTCGAAGCGATAGACATCTGGTCGGCTCACGAGGGCTGTCCACATCTGGATGACGTGGCGAAACGCCTGGGCGCAGAGGGCCTGAAGGAGCTGCTGGCCAGGTGCAAGTTGAAACTGGCTGCATTTTCGGTCTACAGCGGCGGCTACGCGCGTTATGCAGAATTGCTCGGGAAAGTGGGCGGTGGCACGGCCATTCAAGGAAGTGCGCCCCCCTGTAAGCCGGAGGAGCTAACCAGCCGAATGCGGCAGTTTATCGAGGGCCTCAAGCCTCTGGTAGAACTGGCTGAAAAGAACAACTCCTATCTTGCAGTTGAAAATCACGGGCAGGCGTTGCTTGACTCTGTAGATTCGCTCAAGGCTTTTGTTGACCTGAACGCCTCGCCGAGGCTGGGCATTGCGCTGGCGCCGTATCACCTTCAGGCCTTAAATGCTTCCGTGCCCGATGCGATACGGGTCTGCGGCAAGCAGCTTTTCTTTTTCTATGCTTGGCAGTGCTATCCAGAGTCCAAACAGCTTCCCGGTGTCGGCCCTACGGATATGACGCCCTGGATACAGGCTCTGGCGAATATTAGATATTCCAGGTACGTCAATCCCTTTATGCACGGGCATCCTGAGCCTGATGTCATATTTGCCAACCTGGCCCAAGCGCGGGATTATCTAAACGCGTGCTACGGCAAAGTGAACCCTGAAGTGGATGGTGGGCCAAGGCCCCCCCTACAACTGAAATAATAGTAATAGAAGGAGAGAATTATGGACCAAAAGCAACGACAATCGAAAAAAGCAGATAGTCTGACCCGGCGGGAATTTATGCGCGAGAGCGCAGTGGCTGCCGCCGGTCTGGCAGTGGGGCTGGGTGCCGCCGCGAGCGAAGGTGCTGCTGCCGATGATGCAGCCGTCAAAAAGACCCGCAGCTACAATCCCCAGATGGAGTATAGACTGCTGGGCAAAACCGGCCTATGGGTCTCAGCGGTGTGCCTGGGCGGGCATTGGAAACGCGTCGATGTGATGGTGCCCAAGGCGTTTGAAGGCGGCGACTGGCTCAGTGCCGGCCTGAATAACCCGGACTTTAAAAAGAACCGCTACGGCGTGGTTACGCGGTGCATCGAATCGGGCATCAACTACATCGACGCCTGCACCAGAGAAGAGGTGCTTACCTACGCCGAGGCTCTAAGAGGCAGACGTGACGCAATGCACCTCGGCTGCTCCTGGTATCAGGAGGAAATGCGAAACGGGGATTTCCGCACCGTCAAATCGCTGCTTGGAACTCTGGACAAAGCACTGGAGCAGGCAAAGCTCGAATACGTGGACCTCTGGCGGATTACTATGCACGAGCAGAGCGGCCAGCACACCAAGCCCGAAGTGGATGAGATGATGAAGGCGCTGGAAACAGCCCGGAAACAAGGCAAGGCCCGCTTTACCGGCTTTTCCTCGCACGACCGACCGCACATCAAGTGGATGATTGAGACCTACCCGCAAGTCGTGGATGTCATCGTGACGCCGTACACAGCCAAGAGTAAAGTCCGGCCAAAAGATAGTTTGTTTGACACCCTGAAGCAGTACAAGGTGGGCTGCTTCGGCATCAAGCCTTTCTCCAGCAATAGTCTCTTTAAGGGCGACAGTTCGCCGGGCAATCCAAACGCCGAAGAAGATGACCGGCTGGCGCGCATGGCCATTCGCTACATCCTGGCTACCGAGGCAATCACCGCACCCATCCCCGGCCTGATCAGCACTGCCCAGGTCGACAATATGGTAAAGGCGGTCAAGGAGCGCCGTGAGCTTGATTCGGCTGAGGCCAAAGAGCTTGAAAAAGCTATGGACGAGGCGTGGGCCAAGCTGCCGGCAGACTACCAGTGGCTCAAAGACTGGGAATACGTGTAGCCGGCTTGCTCAAGGTCGAAAGAACGCCGGGACACTATACCGAAAATATCTCTGGTGTGCTGAGTTTGCTGGGCGAGTGCTCAACCGTCGCCGTACCGGCGACGGCTAAACGTGGGCCGAAGCTCGAAATCGTAGTTTGAGTATCAAACAGGGATGTAAAATATGAGGAATGCGGCGGCGACCCGCGTGACAATAGCTGCGCTTATAATGAGCAGCTTGCTGCTAATTCTTGCAGCAAGCTGCTCTTTTGAAAAAGACAGTACCGAAACTACGGTTGGCCAGCGGAGCAGCGGCGATTATTATTCCCAAGCCGGCGAAAAATTCGTGGCCAATCCTTTCTGCAATGTTTGTCACCAGGATTTTGATGGGGAAGAGCTTGCCCTAAATCATGAATTAGCGGGCATCGGCTGCGAGAGGTGTCACGGCGAGTCCCCGCGTCACCGCTCCGACGAGGCGAATATTACGCCGCCTGAGATTATGTACACCAAGGCAAAGATCAATCCGACCTGCATGATGTGTCACCCCAGAGGTGAAATCAGCGCTGTGGATGCCCACGAGTCTGTTCTTGCAGGGGCAGAAACTGTCTTTGACCGGCGCAGCGGAGATTCTGCTTCTACCGCGGGCAGCGAGGCCAAACACTGCACCGACTGCCACGGCAAAGCTCATCGGATGAAAGTCCGCACTACTCTCTGGAACAAGGCAACGGGCGAATTGATAACCCGCTAAACTGGAGCACCGGTATCGTCTTTGAATTCCTCACGCAGCCGCTTTAGTTCGCCCTTTAGCTGCTTGACCACATCGGCGTACGCCGGGTCGTTGTAGATATTATTCAACTCGTCCGGGTCTTTTTGCAGGTCGTACAGCTCCCACTCATCGATGTCGTGGTAAAAATGTATCAGCTTGTACCGCTGGGTCCGCACGCCGTAGTGGCGCTTGGCGCTGTGCACCGCCGGATACTCGTAATAGTGATAATACATAGATTTACGCCAGTCTCTGAGCGTTTTGCCCTGCAGCAGCGTGCGGATGGAGCGGCCCTGCATGTCGGTGGGTATAGAGACGCCGGCAAAATCCAAAAATGTCGGCGCAAAGTCGAGGTTCAGGACAATATCGTTGTTGACCGAGCCGGGCTTGATTTCCCTCGGATATCGCACCAAAAGCGGCATCCGCAGCGACTCTTCATACATAAACCGCTTATCGAACCAGCCGTGTTCGCCCAGGTAGAAGCCCTGGTCGGAGGCGTAGATCACAACGGTATTATCTGCCAGGCCGGCCTTATCGAGGTAATCGAGCATCCGCCCAACGTTGTCATCGACCGAGGCAATGCACCGCAGATAGTCTTTAATGTATCTCTGATATTTCCATCGAACGAGTTCTTTGCCCTGGAGATTTGCCTTACGGAAGGCTTCGTTCTTCGGCTCGTAAGCGGCGTCCCAGAGTTTTTTCTGTTCGGGCGTCAGGTTTTTCGGAGCGACCAGTTTCACGTCTCTATCGTTCATCGTCTTTTCGATGGTCATATCCTGCTCCTTCGCCGCTCGCCCACGGTTGGAGTAGTCATCGAATAGAGTCGGAGGTTCAGCGATCGTGACATCATCGTATAAAGTCAGGTATTTGAGCGGCGGTTCCCATTCTCGGTGCGGAGCTTTGTGGTGGTACATCAGGCAGAATGGTTTATCGCCTTTGTGCTCTTTGAGCCAGTTCAGGCAATGGTCGGTGATTATATCCGTAACATAGCCGACATATTTTTTCTTTACGCCCATCTCGATCATAATTGGGTTGTAGTACACTCCCTGGCCGGGCAGGATGTTCCAGTAGTCGAAGCCGGTCGGGTCGGTCTTGAGGTGCCACTTGCCGATGATGGCGGTTTCGTAACCGGCTTTCTGCAACAGTTTTGGGAAGGTCTGCTGGCCGCCGTCAAATTCTTTTGCGTTGTCAATTACGCCGTTGATGTGGCTGTATTTGCCGGTCAGAATTACTGCCCGGCTCGGTGCACAGATGGAATTAGTACAGAAGCAATTGGCAAATCGCATACCTTCTTTGGCGATGCGGTCCAGGTTTGGCGTTTTATTGATTTTACTCCCATAGGAGCTTATCGCGTGGGCAGCGTGGTCGTCGGTCATAATAAACAGGATATTGGGCGGTTTTTTTTCTGCCCCCAGCGTTTGGGCAATGCTCGTACAACTGGGCAGCAGTGACAGCGCCCCGCCCGAAACCGCCGCGCAGCCGATGCTTTTGAGGAATTGCCTTCTGGTTTGTTTTGCCATTTCTGGGTCCTTTCCTATTGTTGTTTCGAGTATATATCCGCAGAGTATTGGGGCGTGCTTTGCACGCGGCCAACACCCGTGACTATGGTAAAGAATAATATAGGACTTGTCCAATGAATTGGCGGCACTTCAGAGCGATTAAAATAGTTGCAATTTCAGAATGAATCCGCTAACCTTTATCAAATTGTTCGTGAAGCGCATGTCGTGAAGCGTGTCCGAGCTCCTGCGCAGTGGGAGCCGCTGTGGTATTTCAATCATCGCTTCAGAAAAGATGCCGCCTGTTCATCCTTCGCAGCACGGCTGCTGCGGAGAACGGACCTCGGCATGGGAAAATAGGTTATGCCTCGTAAGAACAACGAGATGCAGTTTTCATCGCTTTTTCGTCCATCTCATGTGATATGCCGGACTGAGCAAACAGACCGCGACACTGTCTTAATGGATCTGCTTCGGCTGTTGGGTTGCGAGCACGGGATCGGAAACGTGGAGCAGGCGTACCGGGCGGTTCTGGAACGTGAAAACGATATGCCGACCATCGTTGGACCCGGTATCGCTATGCCGCACGCGAGGCTGGAGGCAGTCGAGTCAATTGTGGTTGGGGTGGTGACATCAAAGAAGGGCATAATATATAGCCGCAGTTGTCCTGACAACCCAATCAAGCTCATAATCTTGACCCTTGTGCCAAAGGCTGCGCCGGGGGCGTACCTTCAGGCGATAAGCTCTCTCGCCAAGATTTGCCAGGACCCCTCCACAGCCGAGGTGGTGGCAAATCTTTCCTCACCCCAGGAGGTCTGGAGCTTCTTCAATAAGGGCCGTATTATTCTGCCGGACCATCTGCGGGCGTGCGACATAATGGAGCCGGTAAAAGTCAAATTGCAGGAACAGGATACGCTGGAGCGAGCCATCGACCTATTCGTACACTACGGGCTGAATGAGCTGCCCGTTGTAGACAAGGACGATGAGCTAATTGGTGTGGTAACAACCTATGAGCTGTTGAGGGTTTGTCTGCCGGACTATATCCTCTGGATGGAAGACCTTACGCCCGTACTGAATTTCCAGCCATTCGCAGCAATCCTGCGCAAAGAAAGCAAGACATGGCTGGCCGAAATAATGACCAGCGAATACGCAACTGTGCAGGAGACCTCGCCGGCGGTTCAAGTAGCCAAGGAGATTACACGGCAACGGGCTGACCAGGCTTATGTAATCCGTGGTCGCAAACTCGTCGGCGTAGTTTCGTTAGGAACTTTCTTGAGCAAGATTCTTCGGGAATGACCCATGGATACAGACTTCAGCCAGGCTTCGACGGGGTGGGTCGAATCGCTCAGGCGAGCGGTAGAGGCAAAAAAGACCATAATCAGAACTGCCGTCTGTGTCCTTATTATGCTGGGCGTCAGCGCTGCGGTGGGATTACTGGCACATTCATTGGGGCTGAACCACCAGCAGGTGACATCCTGCTCGGTTTTTATTATGATAATTATGTCCACGCTGCTTTTCTGGCAACACCGCCTGGCTATAGCCTTCGTTGGAATAGGCGCCCTGATGGGCACAAACGTCCTGACGCTGCCGATGTTTGTCCGCGAATGTAAGCTGGATGTAATCCTGTTTCTGGTCGGCATGATGGTTACTGTCGGCGTGCTTAAAGAGCTGGGCCTATTCACCTGGATCATTCAGAGTGTTATCGCGATTCGCCGGATCACAGGGCCGATGTTTGTTGTCATTATCGTCTTCCTGGGAGCATTTATGGCCTGTGCAGTCGACGAGGTTACCTCCATCGTATTTATCGCCACGCTCATATTTCAGGTCTGCGACACGTTGAAGGTGCGTCCGGTTCCATTTATAATCATCGCCGTGCTGGGCACAAACATCGGCTCAAGCGGCACAATGCTCGGCAACCCCGTTGGAATCCTGATAGGGCAGAATGCCTCGCCGCCGCTTAGTTTTATTGACTTTCTGACCTGGTCGTTCCCAATAATGTTAGTGACGCTCTCGGCTTCGCTAATCATACTTATGTGGTACTTCAGAGCAGACATTCGCCTTCTTTCCGAGCGTCTTGCAGCAAGGCGAGATTTAGGGCTGGGCTTAGGCCCACTGGTGCAGGTTCCCTACAAGCGAGGCCTTGCTATACTTGTCGGTACGATATGCTTTATCGCACTGCACCATTACCTTGAAGACTACCTTGGGCTTGCGCCAAATACTGTGCTGATTGTTGCACCGCTGGTCATAGCGGGGCTTCTAATGCTCTGGCGTCACCAGCGGTCCCGTCACTACATCGAATCCGACGTCGAGTGGTGGACGCTTCTATTCTTTATGATGCTTTTTGCCGTAGCAGGTACGCTCCAGGAAACACGTGTCACCGAGGAAATCGCCGGCTATTTTCAGCAGGTCTTCGGTGATCGGCTGTCGGTTCTAACGCCGGTAATTATTGGCATCTCGGCGATGGGGTCGGCTTTCGTGGACAACATCGTATTCGTGGCGGCGTTTATGCCGATTGTCAACAAGCTGCAACAGACGCCCCTATTGTGGGCTCTGCTGCACGGGACGTGCCTGGGCGGTAATATCACAATGATCGGCTCTACCGCCAACATTGTGGCCTTGGGGATGCTCGAGAAACGCTACCGCGCACATGTGCATTTCGGAGAGTGGCTGAAGGTGGGGGCAATCGTGGGCGTCGCCTCGTGTTTGTTGGCGTGGGCCGGCATAGCAGTTTTGTCACCCTATATGCCCACCGTCGCACAGCGTCAGCAAAAAATTGCCGCACGCCACGAGGTTCGCTCCGCAGTCTCGCCGGCACACGGTGACCCAGGCCAGAGGCCAGAGGACAGAAGACAGAGGACAGAGGACGAAGGATAGAAGAGGCGTCTATACGTTCTGCCTTCTGTCTTCTGAATTCTGTCTTCTGAATTCTGTCTCTACTGCGTTTGATGTTTGGCAGTTGCCTCCGGCGTGCTGCCGTAAGCGCCGATATTCACCCTGCCGCCGTTGGGCTGCGGTTCAAGTGAGAACTCGCAGTTAGGATCGCCGGCGTCTATGCAGGGTGACTCAGGCAGCAGATGATAATCGCCCTCGAGCCAGACCGCATTTGCGCCGCCTGGTTCGGCTGGAACATCAGGGTTGTCGGCATCGGCCCAGCGGCCTATCCGGACAAAGCGAGGCTCATCATCGCTGTTGCCTGCCCCCGCGTATACACTGGCATCATTGGGGTCGGCATCCTGAATGCAACTGTAGGTGACGGTGGGCGTACCACCACAAATTTGGTATGAGTCTTTTGTCTTGGCGCTGTCGCTGTTGTCCCAGAGAATGCAATTGGTTAACGTAAGGGAGCTTTGGCTGCTGGAGCCGGAGTCGCCGGCATATATTCCGCCGCCCTGACCTTTGGCGAAATTGCCGCTCAGGGTGGAGTTTACCAGCACTGTTTTGCCGTTGTTGTTTATCGCTCCGCCATTCGCGCCGGCAAGATTGGCGCTGAAGATGCAGTTGGTCAGTATCGCTGTGCCGTCACGGCTGTACATTCCGCCTCCGCTATTAGTCGATCGGTTTTGGCTGAATTTGCACCTTGTCAGCGTCGGGCTGCTGCTGCCGTTGAATATCCCGCCGCCGTTGTCGTTGCCGATGTTGTTGTTGAAAATGCAGCCCGTCAAGATGGGGCTGGTGTAAAGGTTATACGCGCCGCCCCCATTGTCGCTGGCGGAGTTTTCGCTGAATGTACAGTTGGTCAATTGCGGTTTGCCGCCCAGGTTGTACATCCCGCCGCCATTGCTCTTGGCCGAATTCTTGCTGAACGTGCAGTCGGTCAAGATAGGACTACTCTGATAGTTGTCCATGCCGGCGCCGCGGTTATTTGCGGAGTTCTGACTGAATATGCAGTCGGTTAGTTTTGGATTGCTGTTATCTTGATTTTGCATCCCTCCGCCGCCGTACTTGGCCCAATTTTTAATGAAGGTGCATTTGGTTAGAGTTGGGCTGGCCGTGCTATTATTTTGCATTCCGCCGCCGCCATAATACGCCCAGTTCTCGCTGAAGGTACAGTTGGTCAGTGTAGGCTTGGCGTTATTATTGCACATTCCTCCGCCGACATACTTGGCCCAGTTGTTTTTGAATACGCAGTCGGCGAGTGTTGGGCTGCTGTTGGTACAGTAGATTCCGCCGCCATTTGTCTGGTAGCCATTTATGATGGTCAGCCCCGCTAAGACCGAGCCTGCGCCTTCACGGCTGTGGAAGTCAAATGCCCGGCCTTCTTTTTCACAGTCAATAATTGTTGCGGCGACCACGTTGGGGTCTTCTGGGTCGGTGCTTCTAACGGTGATTGCCTTACCCTTGAAGTCGACGTCTCGATTGCCGGGGCCTTTGTAGCTGCCGGGGCTGATAATGACAACGTCACCTTCGATGGCGGCGTCAATTGCTGATTGAATATCGGCGTACGCGGTTGGTACCAGACGTTGGTTGTTGTATTCGTCAACGCCAATATCGACGCGGTTATTGATTACGCGTGGGTCGCCGTTGATGTCGGTGCTGTCGGCGGCAGCCACATAGTTTGGCTCACCGGCATCGATGCAGGGCGACCTGGGCAATAAGCGGTAGTCGCCGGCGTCCGCATCTGCAAACTTCGGGTCGACACGTATATTTCCGACTCCTGCCAGCGTACCAGTCCAATCCTGGATGCAGCAGTAGTTGACGGTGGGACTACTATCAACAGAGAAAATCTGCGCCGCCTCATTTACTCCGTTGGCGTCGTTATTCAGCCAAAGGATGCAACTGGTTAGCGTTGGACTACTGTTGTTGCGGTTGGCAATTCCGCCGCCAGACTGTTTTGCCCAGTTGTGGCTGAGCGTACAGTTGACCAGTGTTGGGCTGCTTTCAAAGTTGCGTATCGTGCCGCCGCAGCCCTGCGTTGTGTTGGCGGTGAATAGACAGCCGGCGAATTTGGGACTGCTGCTATTATTATTCACCGCGCCGCCCTCACCGCTGGCGGAGTTTCGGCTGAATATGCAGCTTACCAACGTCGGGCTGCTTTTATAATTGCGGATTGCGCCGCCGAACTCCGCCGAGTTTTCGCTGAGCTTGCAATTGGCCAGTACCGGATTGCTGTTGAAGTAGTTGGCTATCGCTGCACCATACTGGGCGGAGTTTTTGCCGAACGTGCAGTTACTCAGCATTGGGTGGCTGTCGCCGTGATTGTACATCCCGCCTCCGTTGGAGGCCCGGTTATCGCTGAAGGTGCAGCCCGTTAGCTTCGGGCTGCTGGCGAAATTGTACATCCCGCCGCCGACGTGTTCTGCCCGGTTGCCGCTGAATGTGCAATTAGTTAGCGTTGGGCTGCTATAATAGTTTCGCATTGCTCCGCCGTGCCACGCCGAGTTGTCTTTGAATGTGCAGTTGATTATTGTGGGGCTGCCGGACTTGTTGTACATTCCTCCGCCTGTAATTGTGAAGCCGTCAAGCACAGCCGTTTCATCCATACCGCTGCCGGTTACGACCTGGTGGCTGTTTTCGGCGTAGTTGGTGAAGTTTGGCTCGTCATTACTGTTTAAGTCGCCGCTCAAAATGCTCTGGTAAGTGGCGATGTCACGAGCATTAGGGTCTGCTTGGCCGTGGCCGGCATAGCCGCCTTTTATGGTTACGCCGTTCTTGAGTTGGAATGTCGCTGCTCGGTCGCCCAGCGCGACGGCTTTGCCCTGGTCGGGTTTGTAAGTGCCTTGCGCGACCAGAACTTCATCGCCAGCGGCAGCGGCAGCAAGTGCATCCTGAAGGAGATTGTAGGCATCAGTCCAGCTCGATGCGTCATTGTTTCCGGCGGCATTTATGTCAGCGAAGATTTGCCGCGCAAAAGTGGCTTCTGCCATCCCCAATAAAAGACTGGACGCTATTAGGACGAACTTCAGATTTATTCTGGCATTCATTCTGTCCCCTTGTACGCTGTGTTTTCTCGCCGCGAACCAGGCGCATACCTTCTAAGCCCAATCTGGACTCTGCCCGCGAAACCTCCGTATCTCTGCTTTTTCTTGCCCTCTTGGCAGATATATTTTATCCTGAAAGGCGTCAAAATTCAAGAGAATTTTCGGCTCAAGCATCTTATGTCGGCTTGGTTTTGCCGAGATGATTCTTGTCCTATAATAGGCCCGATCTTATAGGAGCGGATATGTCAGAGACTGACATGACATAGGACGGCTAATGCCCAGAGCAAGTCTTTTTTGGGCACGACCTTAGTTTCATATCTTTCGTTTATCGGAATCAGGTGGACTTCCGTATCGGTGGTTCTTATGAGCTTGCAGGTTACCCCTATCTGGTTGGCAAGGCGTGCGACCCCGATTTGTCCTTGCGCCGCCGGCACAGAGGGGCTTACTATGACAATATCTCCGTCATTTATTCGCGGCGACATACTGTCGCCGTCAATCTGTAATGCAAAGCTATCCGGAAACAGGTTGTGGATGTCTTGGCACTGCACAAACTCAACTATTTGCTCATGCTCGGCGCCGCCAACCTGAATTAGATTAACCTGACGGTTTTTGACGCCGTCCACCAGGGCTCGTGCACGCAGGTCTATAGCCACTGTGCCATCTACCGACCCCACGACAGTTTTGCCTGTATGCTGTCTGACCAGCTCCTCAAGCTGGGTAATAGCCTGTTTGGGTTCCGGCAGAAATTTTTGATCCCAAAAATGGACTATTCCTGCGGCGGTTCGTCCGAGCACGGGAATCCAGCCTGGCCGAGCGACTTTGGCGGATTTGATTTCGGCAAGCCTCTTCTGAAGACCTTTTTTCTCGCACAGTAGCTCAACGAAGGCCTGAACCGGCTCCGCCAGTTCGGGATTATTGGCGAGCAGGTCATCGATCTGCTCCAGAATCGGTTTGTTTGCCCCGGATGCGAAGTTTCTTTCGGCCCTTCGGCCTGTGAGCAGCCAATCCAAATCCACTCCGGTTACCTCGGATATCTTCAGTAAAACCGGGATTTGGGGAACACGGTTGCTCTCGTAATAGCTGTAGGTAGAAGGACTTATGCCCAGAGCCCGGGCGAATTTGCTTTTGCCTCGGCTGCCGGCGTATTGCTTGCGAAGCAGCTTAATTCGCTCAATTATCGCGTTTGCGATGGAATCTTCCTTATTTTTCACCTATTTGCGAACTTTTTCTTGCAAATCTTCGCGTTTAGGTTTTAATCAGGGCTAAGTGCCTTATGAAAAGCACAATTTTAGACCCGAAGGCGAATTTTGTCAATCAGTTGGCTGAAAAGAAATGGCAAAATCTAAAAAAATAAGGGCGGCAAAAGTGGCTTCGGCCCGAAAGGGCGCAAAACCTCGGACTAAAGCGGCGGAATACGTGGGCCACCTTCTGGAGCTGCACAAACTGCAAGGAGTCTTGCTGAACCGCCTGGACAAGCAAGTCTGACCAGGATCAGCGGGCCGAAGATGAGCCTTTGATGGCACGTTTAGTGTGGGGCAGTAGACTCGATCTGGCGGATTTTCGGCGCGAGCCTTTGGCCCGCGTAGTGGAAGGATTTCATTAGCATAAAAAAGAAGATTGCAGCAGCCAATGCCAACGCGACGGCGGCAAGCCAATGTCGAGGGCGAAATCTATTTAGCGAGGGGGCAAAAGCAATAAGGGCAAACCCGGTGGCGAGGACGATGATGGCATCCCAACTGGCACGCTGCCAATAGCTGCCGCCCAGATGTATCCACATTCCGAACTCGTCAAAGGTCAGCGCCATGCCAATACCGTAAAGCATAGCCGCCCATCGTAGCTTTCGCCCCGTGGGTCGGGCGAGCACGAGATACCCGGCGACGGCTGAGAGCAGAAAAATGCCGTAGTTCAGATGGTGAACGTGCGTGCCGCCTAGATGCAGATAAAGGTCTGGAATAGCGCGTGACATAATCAAAAACACAATTATCCTGGCTGATATGAAAGTCAAAAGAAACGCCGCCAGCACGATGCGAGCCAGATGAGTAACCGCCGCAGGCTGGGCCGCAGTAATTTTGTCGTCTTGTGCCATTTTGAGTTGTCCTCAAAAGGTCAACGCAAAGCTGCCAAAAGTCAAAGAGCACCCCGAAATTACTATCGGGCACTACCAATTGTGTCAATGCTTGGCGAAGAATTTTGTGGGTCGTTCCGCCTTGCTTCGATTGTTGACTATTTGTTTTGACCCCGGCCGCAATAGTCGCTATTGTACAGGGTTCTTAGTGGCAAAAAATGGAGCTTCGCGGGATTTTGGAAAGGAGAACGCTGCGATGAATAGACGCAATTTTTTGGCGGCAGGTGTGGCTGGCGTGACGGGCATAAATGCCGTTGGTGCTGCCGGCCAGCCAAAAGGTCAAGGCGAACGAGATTACTTCGAGTTGAGACAATACCATTTGCTCAACCGGGCCAAGGCCGGCGTGTTCGAAAACTTCCTGCGTGACGTGGCGATACCGGCGATGAACCGGATCGGAATCCAGCCGGTCGGAGTCTTCAATGTGATGTACGGCCCCAGCCAGTCCACGCTTTACGTATTGCTGGTGCATAAGTCGTTGGAGTCGGTGCTCGAAGCATCGGCAAGGTTGCTCGCAGACGCTGAGTTCGCAAAGGCAGATATGGTGAATGCTCCGTTACTGGAGCCTGGATATGTGCGGTACGAGAGTTCCTTGATGGCAGCCTTCAAGGATATGCCCAGGCTGGAGGCGCCGCAGAAGAAGTCCCGGATATTCGAGCTTCGGACCTACGAGAGTCACAGCATCAAAGCGGCGAAGAAAAAGATTGAGATGTTCAATGAGGGCGGGGAGATAGCGATTTTCCGCAAAACGGGTTTGCAGGTAGTCTTTTTCGGCGAGACTCTGATCGGATCGAATCTACCGAACCTGACGTATATGCTGGCTTTCGATGATCTGGCACATCGTGACAAGCAGTGGGAGGTGTTCGGCTCAGATCCGGATTGGAAGAAGCTGCGGGTTGATCCGGCTTACAAAGACACGGTCTCGAACGTCACCGATATTATTCTGCGGCCGAGTTCGTATTCTCAGATCTGAGTTGTGCAAGATCTTAGCCCCCGCCTGCCGGCGGGGGTACCCCGGCCAGTGGCCGGGGCTAAAGCTCTATTTTCAGTTTGTTCTCCCGGTTTGAACGGTAGCGGCTGGCCAAACTGAATCGCGATACGACGCAAGAAGCTGTTTACCTGATCGACCCGGCAGATGTGAGCGGAGCGGGTGAAATTGGCCATGTCAAAAGAGTCATCCTCGCCGTAGCGGGGCACGCTAAAGCGAGCGGTTATCTGCTGGCCGAGATAGGGACAGGTGTCGTCTGCCCGGCAGGTAAAAGAAGCACCTCTGCTGGAAAGGTCGATCATCTGGCCCTGGGCGAGCTCTCCGTTGAAGTCTTGGGCGAACCAGATAGGCCAGTGGTATCGCAGTCTCTGTTCTGTTCTTCGGTCGATGTTATTGTCCATATCTTCAAATCGACAAATTCCGAGACCGACTTTACGAAGTGCCGCCCCAAGATCGATTTTGCTTAGACTAAAACACACAGTCTGGTTGTATTATAGGTGGCAAACGTTTGTCCCAGAGCACAACCGCGCGGACTATAAATGATAGAAGATAAGCTGCTTATATGGAAATTCAAGCGAGGCAGCAGTGACGCCCTGTGCCGCATCTATGAGAAGTACAAAGGTAATCTGCTCAGATTAGCATCGGCTCTATTGAACGATACGGCTGCTGCCGAGGATGTTGTCCACGATTGCTTTGTATCTTTTGCACGATCTTCACAGCAATTGAAGGTCAACGGCAATCTGAAAGGCTATTTGGCGGCTTCTGTCGCCAATCGTGCGCGTAACTGGAACCGGGCAAGGCAGCGACGCGCAACAACCAGCCTAAATGACGCCGGGCAAATCGTATCAAGCTTAAAGAGGCCGGAACAATGGATTATTTACAGCGAACAAGTCAGGCAGCTCAATGACGCGATTGCCCAGCTTTCATATCAGCAGCGAGAAGTGATAACCCTGCACCTGCAAGGTGAAATGAAATTTAAGGCAATTGCCGAGCTGCAGGGCGTTTCGATTAACACAGTCCAGAGCAGGTATCGCTATGGATTGGAGAAGTTGCGTTCGATTCTTGACAGTGAGGCCAAGTTATGAGACCGGCAAGAAGCATAGAAAAGCTAATTAAGAATGCGGATGTGAGTACTGACCCCATCATGGATGATGTCGTCCGCGACGATGTCCTCAAGGCATTTGAGGAATCAAAAGCGCAAAAGTCGGCGATTACTCAGCCGAGTATCTGGAGAATAATTATGAAAAGCCCCATCACAAAATTAGCCGCTGCGGCGGTGATAATTATTGCGGTACTTATCGGCGTACATTATCTGGCCGGCTCGATTGATGGCGCAAGCCTCGCATGGGCCGATGTTTTGGAGCAAATCAGCAGTTTCCGCCCTTATAACTGCACGTGCACTGTAGAGGACGAAGGGGCCCCTG
>Ga0299912_10001861_pt1 | contig 17116 bp, 17 predicted proteins | sample RVTome_2_FD_207667 | JGI IMG/M metagenome (GOLD analysis project Ga0299912, IMG submission 207667) | Soil microbial communities from uranium-contaminated site in the Upper Colorado River Basin, Wyoming, United States - RVT95D214 (version 2) ... | reverse complement strand
GCACCGTCCGGCCCGCAGGACCGACGGCGCGCCATCGTCAAGAGCGGTTCTTCACCTTTTCCCAATCGGCAAGGAACCGCTCGAGGCCTATATCCGTGAGCGGATGCTGCGCGAGCTGGGCGATCACCTTGGGGGGCATGGTGGCGACGTGCGCCCCGAGCAGTGCCGCCTGCACCACGTGCACGGGGTGCCGGATGCTCGCGACCAGAACCTGTGTCTCGAACCCGTAGTTCCGATAGATGGTGCAGATCTGCTCGATCAGCTCCATGCCGTCGGTCGAAATGTCGTCGAGACGCCCGACGAAGGGCGACGCGTAGGTCGCACCGGCCTTCGCGGCCATCAGCGCCTGCGCCGCCTGAAAGATCAGCGTGCAATTGGTCGGAACGCCCTGCCGCGAGAGGGTGCGAAGGGCCTTCATCCCCTGGAGCGTCATCGGGATCTTGATGACGATGTTCTCGGCGATCTTCCGCAGGTCGAGAGCTTCGCGCACCATGCCCTCGGCATCGAGCGCGGTGACCTCCGCGCTGACCGGACCGTCGACGATCCGGGTGATCTCGCGCAGGATCTCCCGAGGGTCACCCTTTTCCTTGGAGAGAAGGGTGGGATTGGTGGTGACCCCGTCGAGAAGGCCGAGATCGGCGGCTTCGCGGATGTCGCTGACGCTGGCGGTGTCGATGAAGAATTTCATGCCGAGTCCCGGGCCTTCGTGTCCAGGATCTCACACCGCTCGCACCGCTTGGGGGGAGGGCGCAGCGATCCGTGCTCACATCTGGTCTGTTCGGGAAGATACGACCCGGATTTCTACCTCACTCTCCAAGCAAGTGTCAAGAAGACTGCACGCAAATCGCCCTACTCATCCGAGTGTAGACTAAGGCGGGTGCCCCGCCTTCATCCTCGCGATCCGCTACCCGCGGGATCGGCGCGGCGCTCACCCTCGGTGGCGAGGAGCTCGAGGATCAGGAGCGCCACGCCGACGACGATGAAGCTGTCGGCCAGGTTGAAGTCCGGCCAAGCGTACCCCCCCCAGAGCCGAAAGTGAAGGAAGTCCACCACTTCTCCGAGCCGGACGCGATCGATCAGGTTGCCGGCCGCTCCCCCGAGGACGAGCCCGAGGGCCAGCGCGGAGAGTCGGTCCCCCGGGGCGAGGCGCCGATAGAAGGAGAGGATCATGAGCATCGCGACGCCGGTGATGGCGATGAAGAAGATGCTCCGGTAGGGCTCGGGGCTGCCCGCGAAGAGACCGAAGGCGGAGCCGGGATTGCGAACGTGGGTGAGGTAGAAGAAGCCGTCGATGACCGCGATCCGATCCGAGAAGCTGAGCGACTGGCTGACCGCGTACTTGGAGAGCTGATCGAGCGGCAGGCTGACTGCCAGGGCGCCGAGAAAGACTTTCAATTTCGGCATCATGCGGGCGCGGAAGCTATCACCGGAGCTCCCGTGCGTCGAGGCGCGCGTCGTCCCACACGCTCGGTGAGAGGCGGCGGGCTTCCTCGAGAAGCGGGAGCGCGCTGCGAACGCGACCCGAAGCCTGGAGCGCAGATCCGCGAATCCCGAGCAGATCCGCTTCCAGACCGGGGGATCGCACCTCGGAATCCGCGAGCAGGGCGTCGGCCTTGTCAAGAAACGCGAGCGCCTGCTCCGGATCTGCACCGTCGACGTGGTGACGCGCCAGGGCGAGATAGGCGAAGGGATTGTTCGGATCGACCTGGAGCGCCCGCTCGTAGAGCGCGAGCGCCCGGGCCGGATGCAGGGCTTGATCCTCGTCCAGGCCCGTCAAGACGAGCCTCACCGATGCTCGCCTCGCCGCATCCCCCTCCTCGGCGACGTCGCTCAGGCTGAACGGGGGGGCTCCCAGTGGAGCAAACCGGCCTCCGAGCGAGGTGCATCCCCCGAGGAATGACCAGAGCAGGACGAATCCCGCGATCCGTTTGCCACCGCGCTTCACAGTCGATTCAACCAATCTTGGAAGAGGCGCTCCAGGAAGTTCGGCCGCCGCTCGCCGGGCCGACGGGGCTCGCGGCCCGCCGACGCCCACTCCGGGCAGGTCGTCACCGGCTCGGTGCCGCGAATGAAGATCTCAGGGGCGCGCCGCGGGCAGCCCGCCAGGGCCAGGTCCCCGGAGAGCGGATCGATCTCCGCCTCGACCACCTCTGCAGGGCGAAGAAATGTACCGCGAAGCTCCCCGCCGGTCGCCTCACGCACGAAGCGGGTCCAGACGGGGACGGCCACCCGGCTGGATGGAAGGCCGAGACTGCGGGGCTCGTCGAATCCGATCCAGACGACCACCACCAGCTCCGGCGAGAATCCCACGAACCAGGCGTCCCGCTCCTGGTCGCTGGTCCCCGTCTTGCCCGCGATCGGGCCCCGGATGCCCCCTCCGCGCACGCCCGCGCCCGTGCCTCGATCGATCACACCCTCCAGCAGCGACGTGGCGAGATAGGCGGTCCCCGCGTCGAGGACCCGCTCGAATCCGATCGGCTGTCGTTCGACGGCTCGGCCGGAGCCGTCGACGACGTCCTCGAAGGTGCGGATCTGGGGGCGGATGCCCCCGTTGGCGATGGTCGCATAGGCGCGGGCGAGCTCCAGCGGAGAGATGTCGGCGCTGCCGAGGGCGAGACTTGGAACCCGAGGCAAGGGGCTTTCGATTCCAAGCCGCGCCGCCACGTCCACCACATGGGAGATGCCGACCTGCTGGGCCAGGCGAGCAGTGGCGACGTTCAGTGATCGCTCGAGCGCTTCGCGAGTCCGGACCCGGCCGTGGAAGGTCTTGTCGTAGTTCGCCGGCCGCCAGAGCCCGCTCGGCGTGGAGACCTCGAGGGGGCTGTCGTCGAGCATGCTGGCCAGGGTGATCCGCGGTCCGCCGGGGACGGGCTCGAGGGCTGCGATGTAGACGAAGGGCTTGAAGACGCTTCCGGCGGGACGCCGGGTCTGGGTGCAGCGGTCGAACTGGCTGACGGCGTAATCTCTGCCGCCGACCAGAGCCAGCACCTCTCCGGTCTGGGGGCGAAGAGCGATCACACACCCCTCCAGAGGCGGCCCGCTCTTGGAGACGAGCGACGGGTAGCGCTTCTCCAGCGCGGCCAGCTCCTCGCGAAGCACCGACGCCGCGAGTCGCTGGAGACGGAGGTCGAGGGTCGCGTAGATGCGCAGGCCCTCGCTGGTCAGGGTCTCGAGGCTGTAGAAGGCGGGGAGCTGCCTGCGGAGCGCATCCAGGAAGAAGCGTGCATCCCTCGGCTCGGGTGTGACCTTGGCGACGCGGACCGGCTCGGCGCTCGCCTCCTCGAGCTGCGCCTCGGTGATGCGGCCCTGCTCGCGCATCAGCCGCAGCGCGAGATCCCGGCGCTCGGTGGCGCGCTCCACCTCCCGGTGTGGCGAGAGGCCGTTGGGACTCTGGATGATCGCGGCGATCAGCGCCGACTCGGAAAGGCTGATCCGCTGCACCGCCTTGCCGAAGTAGAACCAGGAGGCCTCGCCCACGCCGTGGATCGCCGTGGAGCCGCGCTGACCGAGATAGATCTCGTTCAGATAGCTCTCGAGGATCGCCTCCTTCTCGTAACGGGCCTCCACGATCAGCGCCATCGCGGCCTCCTGGAGCTTGCGCTGGAGGCTGCGTTCCGGGGTCAGGAAGAAGTTCTTCACCAGCTGCTGAGTCAGCGTGCTGCCGCCCTGGCGAACCCGACCGGAGCGGAGGTTGACCCACAGGGCCCCGGCGATGCGGCGGAAGTCGATCCCTCGATGCTTGAGGAAGCGCTGGTCCTCGACGGCGAGGATCGCGTCGATCAGGTGTGGCGGCACGTCTCCCAGGCGAACCAGCTCGCGCTGCTCGTGGTCGGCTCCGTAGTAGGCGCCCACCAGCTCCGGCTCGAGCAGCAGTGCGCCGAGCTCGCGTCCGGTCTCCGCGTCGCGAAGCTCCTCGATGTTCGTCCCTTCGAGCTGCAGGACGACGTCGCGAGAGGGCTCGGCGCGGCTCGGGTGATCGAAGGGGCGGCGGTGCAGCCGGACCTTCCGCTCCCCCCAGCTGAAGTAGCCGACGGGGATCGCTCCGCTTCCGTCGCTCTCCCGATAGCCGAGGCGCACCAGGGTCGCGGGGAGATCGATGCGTTTCCAGTCGAGGCCGGGATAGAGAATGGTCGGAGCCGACATCACGCGCGAGGGAACCTGGAAGAGCCGGCCCTCGAATCGCGCCCGGACCACGCGGTCGAGCTGGATCATGTGGCGCGCCGCGCTGAACCCCGCGACGAACCCCGCACAGAGGAGAGCGAGAGCGGCGAAGCGAAGCGTCCGCCGCCAGCAGCCCCCGCGCGACTCGAGATCGCGGCGCCGGGCCCGTCCCTTGCCAGTCCTGCCACTCGCTCGCTTTGCTGCCGCCAATCGGATCCCCCCGGGCCGAGCCCGCGTCTCTCGCCCGAGCGCGCAGCGGCCTGGCGAGGAACGCGAGCTAGAGGCTGGCATACCGCCGGCAGCTTGCAAATTCCCGTTTTCTTGCCGAGAGTTGCCCCATGGGGCGAGCTCGAAAGCCGTGGGGTGAACGCTTCGGAGAAATCACGGATCCCTGCTTCGAGCGCTTCAGCGCGTCGGTCTCCTTCGACAAGGCGCTGGCTCGATACGACATCCGCGGCTCGATCGCCCACGCGCGGATGCTAGGGAGCGTGGGACTCATCACCGAGGCGGACGTCGAAGCCCTGGTCCGCGGTCTCGAGGCGCTGGCGACGGAGATCGAGGCGGGGGAATTTCACTTCGATCCCGCTCTCGAAGACATCCACATGAATATCGAGGCGCGGCTCGCGGAGCGGGTGGGAAGCGTGGCGGGACGGCTCCACTCCGGGCGCAGCCGCAACGACCAGGTGGCCACCGACCTGGCGCTCTACCTGCGGGACATGTGCCAGGAGATCCAGCGCGGGCTGCTGGCGCTGCAGAGCGTCCTGGTGGTCCGGGCTCGCGAGCACGTCGATACCGTGCTTCCCGGCTACACCCACATGCAGCGAGCGCAACCGGTGCGCCTGGCCCACCATTGGCTCGCCTTCGTCGAAATGCAATCCCGGGACCAGCAGCGCTTCCGGGAGCTCCAGGCGCGGCTCTCGAGCGCTTCCCCCCTCGGTGCCGGCGCCCTGGCGGGGTCCACGCTTCCCCTCGACCGGGAGCACACCGCAGCCGCGCTGGGATTCCAGGCTCCCGCGGCGAACAGCATGGACGCGGTGGCATCCCGCGATGGCGCCCTCGAGTTCCTCGCCTGCGCAGCCATCTGCATGGTGCAACTCTCCCGCCTGGCCGAGGAGCTGGTGCTCTGGTCGAGCGCGGAGTTCGCCTTCATCGAGCTGGCGGATGCCTACTCGACCGGCTCGAGCCTGATGCCCCAGAAGAAGAACCCGGACTCCGCGGAGCTGGTTCGGGCGAAGAGCGGGCGGGTGATCGGGAACCTGGTCTCCCTGCTGACGGTCATGAAGGGGCTCCCTCTCACCTACAACCGGGATCTCCAGGAGGACAAGGAGCCCGTCTTCGACACGGCGAAGACGCTGCGGGATTGTCTCGAGGTGACCGCCGGTGCTCTCGCCACCCTGCGGGTCGACGCGGAGAGGATGGCCTCCGCAGCCCAGGACCCACTCCTCCTGGCAACCGACCTCGCCGAGGCGCTGGTCCGGGCGGATCTGCCGTTCAGGGAAGCCCATCAGACGGTGGGGCGGATCGTCAGGCACTGTCTTGCCAGAGACCTCGACCTGCGCTCGCTCTCGCGCGAAGATCTTCAGGCGTTCCACCCGGCCTTCCCGGCGAGCGCGGCGGAGCTGCTGAGCCTGGAGCGGGCCCTCCAGGAACGCGCACACGTCGGGGGAACGGCGCGGGAACGGGTGATCGAGGCGCTCGACGCGGCGGAGGCGCGGATCGCGCGCGAGACGCGAGAGCTGGACAGCAGAGGAGGGGAGCCATGAGGGGCCTTGCTGCGCTCGTCGCAATCGCGATCCTGACCATCGCTCTCTCGGCCTGCGGGAAGTACGGCCCCCCCGAGAGATCGGTGCCGCAGGAGCCCCGCTCCGGTTCCGAGGCGACCGATGCCGAGCCGCAGCAGAGCGCCCCGGAGCCCTCCGGGTCCGACCTCGAAGCCGACCAGGAGAATCGCCAGTGAGCTTCGAGCTCGAGTTCACCAAGATGCACGGCGCCGGAAACGACTTCGTCGTCCTCGACGGGATCGCCCACGAGCTCCCCCCCCTCGCGCCCCTGGCGCGCCGTCTCGCCGACCGCCACTTCGGGGTGGGATTCGACCAGATGCTGGTGGTGCGCCGCTCCAAGGCCGCGGATTTCCGCATGGAGATCTACAATGCGGACGGTTCCCAGGCGGAGATGTGCGCGAACGGCATCCGCGCCTTCTACAAGTTCGTGCGCGACCGCGGCTACTCGAGTGCGGACTCGATCCGCGTGGAGACGCTCGGCGGGGTCGTGGCTCCGCGCTGGGCCGGAGAAGACCTGGTGACGGTGGAGATGGGCGTGCCGGTGCTCGCTCCGGCAAAGATTCCCACCCTCTTGGGCGAGGGAGACGGGCCGGTGCTCGACGCACGGCTGGAGGTCGGCGGAGAGACGCTGCAGGTCAGCTCCGTATCGATGGGAAATCCCCACGCCGTGATCTACGTGGAAAGCGTCGCCGACGCTCCGGTCGGGGAGCTCGGACCGTTGGTCGAGCGTCACCCCGCCTTCCCGAATCGCGTCAACGTGGAGTTCATCGAGGTGGTGAGCCGCACTCGGCTCTCTCAGCGCACCTGGGAGCGGGGGACCGGCGAAACGCTCGCCTGCGGAAGCGGGGCCTGTGCGGCGGTCGTCGTCTCCATCCTTCGCGGTCTCGCGGACCGCGACGTCATCGTGTCGCTCCCGGGCGGTGAGCTGTCGATTCGATGGGGCGGAAGGGGTACCCCTGTGTCGATGACCGGCCCCGCCGCCCACGTCTTCACCGGCCGGATCGAGATCGATAGGAGGTAGCCATGTTCGAAGGAGTCCTGACAGCCCTGGTGACGCCGTTCCGTGACGGAGCCATCGATGAGCGGGCGCTTCACGAGTTGGTCGAGATGCAGATCGCAGCAGGGGTCGACGGCCTGGTGCCGTGCGGCTCCACCGGCGAAGCGGCCACCCTCTCCCACGACGAGCATCGGCGCGTGGTCGAGGTGGTGGTGGCTGCGACGCGAGGGCGGGTGGCGGTGGTGGCGGGAACCGGCTCGAACTCGACCCGGGAAGCCATCGAGCTGACGCGACACGCCAAGGAGGCGGGAGCCGACGCGGCGCTCTTGATCTCGCCCTACTACAACAAGCCCACCCCGGACGGGATCGTCGAGCACTACGCAGCCGTCGGCCGGGAAGCCTCGCTCCCGCTGGTGGCCTACAACATCCCCGGCCGCACCGCCTCGAACATCCTTCCCGCGACCATGGCTCGGATCGCGGAGATCGAGCAGGTGGTCGGCGTGAAGGAGGCCTGCGGGGATCTCCACCAGATCGCACAGACCATCGCTGCGACGCCGGACGACTTCGCGGTGCTCGCGGGCGACGACTGGGCCACGCTTCCGGTTCTGGCGCTGGGCGGCCAGGGCGTGATCTCCACCTCCTCGAACCTGGTTCCGGCGGAGATGGTCGAGATGGTGCGCGCCTTCCGGGCCGGCGACCTGCCCCGCGCCAAGGAGACCTACTTCCGCCTGCTGCCGCTGATGGACCTGCTCTTCTGCGAGTCGAATCCCATCCCGATCAAGGCCGCCCTCGTGCTGCGCGGCCTCATTCCCGACGGAATCCGCCTGCCGCTGACGCCGATCACCGCGCCGAACCGGGAGCGGCTCCAGGTCGCGCTCAAGGAGTTCGGCCTCCTGTGAGCGAGCGGCGCGCTCTCGTCGTCGGCGCCCTCGGCCGCATGGGGGAGCGGGTACGCGCGATCCTGGCGGAGGAGAAGCTGCTGCGGCTGGGAGCCGCCCTGGAGGCGCCGGGCCACCCAGGCCTGGGGCGCACCCTGGAGAAGGGCGTCCGGGTCGGCGACGACGCGAGAGCCGCTCTCGCGGGGTGCGACGTGGCGATCGTCTTCGCCGTCCCCGAGGCGACCCTCTCCTTCCTGCGCCAGGCAGCCGAGGCCGGGGTTCCCTGCGCGGTGGGGACGACCGGGTTCAGCCCCCCGCAGCGAGCCGAGATCGAGGGGCTCGCAGCGAGAATCCCGATCGTGCTGGCCGCCAACTTCTCGGTGGCGGTGAACGTGCTCTTCCACCTGGTACGCGAGACCTCGCGGCTGCTGGGAGCGGGCTACGACGGCGAGATCGTCGAGCTTCACCACGGTGCGAAGATCGACGCGCCGAGCGGAACGGCGCTGCGCCTGGGAACCGCCATCGCCGAGGGCCGGGAGGAGACCGCGGAGAAGCACCTGATCCTGACGCGCAAAGGGGAGACTGGTGCCCGACCCGCGGGCGCGATCGGCATCCAGGCCCTGCGGGGCGGCGACAATCCCGGTGAGCACACCGTGATGTTCGTCGGCAGGGGCGAGCGCCTGGAGCTGATCCACCGCGCCGCGACCCGCGATCACTTCGCCCGGGGCGCGGTCCGCGCAGCCGCATGGCTGCTGGGGCGCGAGCCCGGCTTCTACGACATGGAGCAGGTGCTCGGCCTGTCCGGCGGCGGCGACCTCCGCCCGGGCGGCTCCTAGAAGCCCGGCCCGCGAATGGATGCGGTGAGCGAGAACGCCCTGGTCGCCCGGATCCTCACCGACGCGGACATGTCGGAGGGGGAGCTTCTTCCCTTTGGCCGCGGCGAGGTGGCCGTCTACTCGGCCCGCTCGCCGGATCAGGAGGGCAAGAACGAGGATGCGGCGGCGCTGATCCTGATCGACTCCGAGCAGGGCTTGCTCGCCGTGGCGGACGGGGTCGGCGGGCGCGCTGGCGGCGAGAGCGCTGCGGAGATGGCGCTGCGCCGTCTCGAGAACGCCGTCGCGGCGGCGGATCTCCCCACCCGGACCCTTCGCGGGGCGATTCTCGACGGCGTGGAGGAGGCGAACACGGCGGTGAGAGATCTGGGAATCGGCGCGGCGACGACCCTGGTCGTGGCCGAGATCGCGGGGAGCACCCTGCGTCCCTATCACGTCGGGGACTCCGCGATGCTCGTGGTGGGGCAGCGCGGCAGGATCAAGCTGCACACCGTCTCCCACTCACCCGTGGGGTATGCGCTCGAGTCGGGCCTCCTGGAGGAGGAGGAAGCCCTGCATCACGACGAGCGGCACCTGATCTCGAACATGGTGGGCTCGGCGGAGATGCGCATCGAGGTGGGGAGCCCGCTCCGCCTCGCTCCCCGCGACACGGTGCTGCTGGCGACGGACGGGCTCCTCGACAACCTGAGCCTTCGGGAGATCGTGGACGGAATCCGGACCGGCCCGCTCGCGAAGGCGGCTCGGAATCTGGCGCAGACCTGCCGGCGGCGGATGTGCGAGCCCGAGGGCGATCACCCCTCCAAGCCCGACGACGCCACCTTTCTCCTCTTCCGCCTCACCTAGGGGAGCCGACGAACCACCCGGCGGCGGGCTCGAGGCGGCCGCACCATGCACAGTAGCGCCAGAACTCGCGTGAGACGGGCCCGCGGCAACGGGGGCAGCGGTCGTGGAGCTCGGGGTGCGACCAGACTCGCCTCGGCTTCTGCTTGCACACCGGGCAATAGCGCATGAAGGGGCTGAGCCGTCCCGGGCAGCCGCGGCGGCTGCACCTGCGCTCGGCCCTGGGATCGGGGCGGAACGGACGCCCGTTGCCCGCGAGGCGACCCGGATAGCACCAGGGACAGGCCGTCCACTCGGGGCGAACCCCCCGCTCGCACTCGGGGCAGACCAGGGGGTAGGCAGTGACGTGCCGGAAGGAGTTGTCGGCGGTGCCGCACCAGGGGCAGTGCTGCATCGACTCGGCGATCGGACCGTCGCAGCGGAAGCAGCGGTAGCGCATCGCGAGGGCCGCACCGTGACGGCGTGCGAAGAGCTCGGCCTGGATCGAGAGCGGGGAGGGCCGTCGCGAGCTGGCAGTGCGCGAGGGGCGCCGGCGCCGAGCCGGGCGCCCGTCGATCCTGCGGAGCACGCGCTCCAGAGCCTGGTGAAAGGCGAGCGCGTCCGGGTAACGGCGCCGGGGATCGAAGGCAGCCGCCTTCCTCAGGACCGGCCAGAGGGGCTCCGGCACGCGCTCCTTGAAGCGGTCGAACCCGCTCGGCGGCCAGGTGAAGGGCCAGGTGGGGAGGATGCCGGTCAGAAGCTCATAGGCGATCAGGCCGAGGGAGAAGACGTCCGAGGCGAACCGGGGCCGGCCGTAGGCCTGCTCCGGCGCCATGTAGCCGAGCGTTCCAGCCTCGGTGTAGGTCGCGCTCGCCTTCTTGGCGAACCGCGAGACCCCGAAATCACAGAGAGCCGCCCGACGGTCGGGAAGGATCAGGATGTTCTCCGGCTTGACGTCGCGGTGGAGGACCTTCTGGGCGTGGGCGTGGGCCAGTCCGGCGGCCACGTCGCGGATCACCCCCAGGCCCACGCGGGCGGAGCGGCGCGCCCCCGGGTAGTCGGTGAGGTTCCTCTCCGCCAGGTCCGAGGCGATCACGAAGTAGCCGTTGATCCAATCGGCATTTCGGATCGCCACGATATTCGGGTGGGAGAGGCGGCTCGCGATCCGGGCCTCTTGCTCGAGCGCCCCTCGGCCGTACTCCCGGACCAGCTCCGGGAACGCCACCTTGAGCGCCACGTGGCGTTTCTCGACGGTGTCGCGCGCCCGCCAGACCGCCGCGTAGGCGCCCTTGCCGATTCGCCGATCCAGGCGGTATTTCCCGAGCTTCGAGCCTTTGCGTAGGACGGGGGCGGACATAGGGGGCGTCCAAGTCTACCTCTTTCCGCGCGTCCGGTGCACCGAGTCGTGCAGCGAATCGGGCCCCGCCGGCCAGCGGCCGGCGGGGCCCTCGAAGGCCCGCCGAGGGACGCCCCCTAGACGTCGAAGTAGATCTCGAACTCGTGGGGGTGGGGGCGAACGCGGATCGGATTCACCTCGTTCTCCCGCTTGTACTCGATCCAGGTCTCGATCGCGTCGCGGGTGAAGACGTCGCCCTTGAGGAGGAACTCGTGGTCCTGGTGGAGCGCCTCGAGCGCCTCGTCGAGGCTCCCCGGCAAGGTGGGAACGCCGGCCGCCTCCTCCGGAGTGAGAGCGTAGATGTTCTTGTCGAGCGGCTCGCCGGGATCGATCTTGTTCTCGATCCCGTCGATCCCGGCCATCAGCATCGCCGAGAAGGCGAGATAGGGGTTGCAGGACGGGTCCGGATAGCGGACCTCCACCCGCTTCGCCTTCGGGCTCGGGGAATACATGGGAATCCGGCAGGCCGCCGATCGATTCCGGCTCGAGTAGGCCAGGTTGACCGGCGCTTCGAAGCCCGGCACCAGCCGCTTGTAGGAGTTGGTGGTGGGGTTGGTGATCGCGGCCAACGCCTGGGAGTGCTCGAGGATGCCGCCGATGTAGTGGAGGCCGAGCTCGGAGAAGCCCGCGTAGCGGTCGCCCGCCATCAGCGGCTTGCCCTCCTTCCAGATCGACTGGTGGGTGTGCATGCCCGAGCCGTTGTCCTCGAAGAGGGGCTTGGGCATGAAGGTCGCCGTCAGCCCGTTGCGGCGCGCCACCTGCTTGACCACGTACTTGTACTTGAGCATCTGGTCGGCCATCGCGACCAGCGTCGTGAACTTCATGTCGATCTCGCCCTGGCCCGCCGTCGCCACCTCATGGTGCTGCGCCTCGATGGTGATGCCGAGCTTCTGCATCACCAGACACATCTCGGTGCGGACATCCTGGAGCGAGTCGGTGGGGGGAACCGGGAAGTAACCGCCTCCGGTGCGCGGCTTGTAGGCCAGGTTGGCCCCGTCCTCGTCACGCCCCGAGTTCCAGGCGCCCTCCATCGAATCGATCTCGTAGAAGCCGTGGTTGGTGCCGGTGCTGAAGCGCGCGTCGTTGAAGACGAAGAACTCGGCCTCGGGCCCGAAGTAGGCGGTGTCGCCGATCCCGGTCTGCCGGAGGTAGTTCTCGGCCTTCCGTGCGATGTGGCGCGGATCGCGCGAGTAGGGAGCCTTGGTGATGGGGTCGATCACGTCGCTGATCATCACCAGGGTCGGATGCTTGTAGAAGGGATCGATGAATGCGGTGCTGGGATCCGGAATCATCAGCATGTCGCTCTCGTGGATCGCCTGCCAGCCTCGAATCGACGATCCGTCGAATCCGAGACCTTCCTCGAACTGCTCCTCGGCGATCTCGCCGAGCGGGAAGGAGCAGTGCTGCCAGGTGCCGGGCCAGTCGGTGAACCGCAGGTCCACCATTACGACGCCGTTCTTCTCCGCGAACTCCAGTACCTCTTTCGCATTCATCGATGCAGTCCTCTCTGTATCGGGCCAATTCCCGGTCGCGCCTTCACACCGCGTCCGGACCGCGCTCGCCGGTGCGGATGCGCACCGCTTCATCCAGCGGAAGCACGAAGATCTTGCCGTCGCCGATGCGCCCGGTCCTCGCCGCGGCGACGATCGCCTCGACCACCTTGTCCGCCATCTCGTCGCTCACGGTGATCTCGATCTTGATCTTGGGAAGGAAGTCGACCACGTACTCGGCGCCCCGGTAGAGCTCGGTGTGCCCCTTCTGGCGCCCGAAGCCCTTCACCTCCGTCACGGTCATCCCCTGGATCCCGATCTCGCTGAGCGCTTCCTTGACCTCATCCAGCTTGAAGGGCTTGATGATGGCCTCGACCTTCCGCATGGCAGATCCTTTCTGGTGTCGCCGTCGAGCGGCGCGTCTGCCGAGGTGAGCAGGGTGCGAACCCCGGCGCGATCCGGCTCTGGAGAGGAGAGCAAGGGACGTGCCAACCGGAGCTCGGCTGGAGAGCGCGCCGAGGGCCCCCCGGCTCGACACCTGTGCGGATTCCTGCTCAAAGGTTGGGCGGTGCCTGCCCAGGGATTGGGCAACCGCACCGGGAGCGCAGCTCCCCGCTGCGAGAGGGAAGTCCGACCGGCGACCAGCCGGCTGGCACGCCTCTTGCGAAGGCCTCGCCCCATGCGCCTCGATGCGACAGAACGAACGGTCCCGGTCAGGAGCGAGCCGTCCCTGGGTCAGATCCTGGAGGACTTTCTGCAGGGAGCGGCCGGGCGAAGCGGAGGGCCGGCCCCGAAGCTCCGGAAGTGGGTGGAGCTCGCCGAGGCCTGGTGCATCAGCCAGGCGCTGCGCCAGTGCCGGGGCAATCGCACCGCCGCGGCCCGGCTCCTGGGGATCGGCCGCCGGACGCTCTACACGAAGATGGAGAAGCTCGGAATCACCCCGAGCTTCTCGGTGGCGGGCGCGAAGGAGATCGCCCAGGCCGATCCGCGCGTCGTCCTCTTCCCTTGAGCCGGGAGTCCGAGTCTCGCGGACCGCGCGGCTCTCAGGGGAGCTGCTCTCGAACCTGCCCGGGAAGGACGCGAACCCCTGGACGGCTCGCCTCGGAGGCCGCCTCGGGCAGCGAGAGCCGACCGTGGAGACGCTCGGCCGTCTCCTCCTGCTGCGTCCGCCACTCCTGGTAGCGCAGCTTGGCGGTCTGGTAGTCCGTCTCGTTGTCGATGTCGACGGCACAGCCGCCGACCTCCGTGACGACGAAGCGGAAGCGCGTTCGCAGCAGACGTCCCAAGGCCTCCTCGACCCGGGGGATGTCGATCAGACGGCGCAGCAGGTCGGCCAGCCGCAGCCACCCCCGCCGGTCCGCCACCGCCGCGGCGTGGATGATGGCGTAGTACCCGAGCAGCCGCAGACCTCCCCCCCGACGCCAGAAGACCCGCCAGGCCATCGCGATGATGTTACCGATCTGCTTCTGGTAGCGGTGCTCGTACAGCTCCTCCACGTAGTGCCGGTGGCCCAGCCGGGCGGGCTTCACCAGGTGGAGGTTGCTCTGGCGAAAGCGGCCCTCGCGCAGATTGAAGTAGGCCATCTCGATCCCCGGAATGCCGTCCTCGGCGTGATAGAACGGCCTCATCGAAGCCTCGGTCACCAGCCCGAGGGCGTAGTCGCAGTCGAGCGCCGTCCCCCGCCGGATGAAATCGGAGATCTCCTGGGGGGTGGCGAAGGGGAGATCCGCCGAGAGGAACAGGACCGGGCGCTCGGCCTCTTCGGGGGTGGGATCCCTTCCCTCGGGACCGGCCGCCGGCAGCAGGCGCCGATAGGTCTGCCAGGCGTTCTCGTAGAGGTTTCGAAACTGGGGGACGATGGTGACGGGCACCCGCAGCTCGCCGCGCAGTCGCGGATCGTCGAGGACCCCCTCGAGACGCGGGGCGTTCCCGACCACCCAGATCTCGGAGACCTCTGGAACGCGCTGCAGGATCGACACCACCTGCGCGACCAGCGGCCGCCCTCCGACCTCGAGGTAGACCTTGCTCTGGCCGCAGATGGCCTTCGATGCACGCCCCTCACCCGCCGTGATGACCGCCGGAACGCGCACGCTGCTACTTCAGCTCGCCGTCGCGGATGATGACCTCGGAGGACACGCCCCGGCTCGATCCCTCCTCGGACGTCCCCTTGTGAATCCATCCCGAGCCGGGGGTGGAGAGTCACCCGGGGGGGAGCTGGTGGAGCCGAGCGGGATCGAACCGCCAACCTCCGCGTTGCGAACGCGGCGCTCTCCCAGTTGAGCTACGGCCCCGGAAGCGGAAAACGGTAGGTCCAGGGCCCTGGACAGTCAACCTGGTTCGGTGGCAGGCTCTGGTCATGGCGATCGAAGTACGCAAGATCCTGGTGGCCCTGGATTTCTCCGAGCATGCCAAGCCCGTCATCGAGTGGAGCACCCATCTGGCGGAGGAGCACGGAAGCAGGCTGATCCTGCTTCACGCCTACCATCTTCCCGTCGAGTTCCAGCAGCTCGAGGGGGCGTACCTGCCCGCGGAGTTCTGGAACAGCGTCAAGCTGGAGGCCCAGCAGCAGCTCGCCAAGTATGCCGAGGAGATCTCCCGGAAGGGAATCGACGTGGAGATGGTGGTTCGCGAGGGCTACCCCGCGACGGTGATCGAGGAGGAGGCCGTGCATCGGGATGTCGACCTGATCGTGATCGGGACCCGCGGTCTCTCCGGCATCAAGCACCTGCTACTCGGCAGCATCGCGGAGCGGGTGGTTCAGAAGGCTCACTGCCCGGTCCTCACCGTCAAGCTTCCCGAGTCGGAGGAGTCCTAGGATCCCGCGCGCGGCTTGCCTCACCGAGCTTGCCGGAGGGGTGGCGGGCGCCGTATTCGGCGGAGGTGAAGCCGCGCTCCGACTCGAGGGCCGCCGAGAGGGCTGCCAGGACCAGGACCTCGGCCGCCACGCTGCTGCGCGGCGCGAACCCCAGGCCGCCGCCCTCCCGCGCCACGCCCGCATCGAGGACGGCGTCGGCGCACCTGGCCAGGCGGGAGCGGAGGTCTCCGGTCACCGCGATCAGCTTCGCCCCGAGCCCGCGCACCGCCGCGAGGGCGCGGTGCAGCTCCTCGGTCTCCCCGCTGTTGCTGATGGCGATCACGACGTCTCCGGAGACCACCTGGCCGGCGCTGCCGTGCACGGCCTCGGTTCCGTGGAGGAAGGTGGCGGGGGTTCCCGTCGAGGAGAGCAGCGAAGCCGCGTAGTGGGCTACGTGCTCGGGCTTCCCGATGCCGGTCACGTGGACGCGGCCGCCTCCGCTCTCCGCCGCGCGGATCAGCGAAACCGCCGCATCGAAGGCGCCCGGGTCGAGGCGCGCGCGAAGCGCCGAGAGCTCCGCGAGGGCGACGTCGAAGAGGGCGATGGCCTCGCTCCTGCCCGAGGTCGCCGGCGCCGTGGGGGGCGGGAGGAGCGAGAGAGGGGAGCCATCGTAGAGCTCGAGGACCCGCGCGCAAGCTGCCTCGGGCTCGTCGGGAAAGGCCCCGAGCTTCTCTACGCAGGCGGTCCCGCAGGCGTTGGCCAGCTTTCCCGCGTCCTTCCAGTCGAGGCCCCGCTCGAGCGCCACCAGCAGGCCCCCGAGGAAGGCGTCGCCGGCCCCGGTGGTGTCGATCACCTCCCTGGCCGGAAAGGCGGGGACGCGGAGAGCGACCCCGGCCGCCGAGATGGCGCAGCCGGCTTCGCCGTCCGTCACCACCACCGCCTGGTTGCCGTAGCGCGCGCGCATCCCCTCAGCGATCGCCAGGGGGTCCGCTCCCACCGCGGGAAGCAGCTCCCGCGCGGCAGCCTTCGCCGGCTTGAGCAGAGTGGCCTGGCGCAGCACGGCATCCAGGGTCGCCTCGTCGCCGAGGCCCGGAACCGCATCCGAGGGAGGCACGTCGAGATCGACGACGCTGGGAATCCCGGCGTCTCCCGCGATCCGCAGCACCTCGAGAACGGCCGCCAGCGGGAGCTGGGAGACCTCCGTCGAAACCCGGCGGGAGCCGGTGATGAAGGCGGCGTGGCGGGTGCGAATCTGCGCGGTCGTGGTCTCGGAGGTCGCGCCGGGAGCCATGTAGATGGCGCGACCTCCCTCGTCGTCCACGAAGATATGGGCGAAGGAGCTGGCCGAGCCGTCGAGGACGAGATCCCGCTCGATGCCGAGCCGGTCCATGGCCGCGCGCAGGAAGCGACCGTTCTCGTCGTCGGCCTGCTTGCCGAAGACTCCCGTCCGCAGGCCCAGAGCGGCCGCCCAGCCCAGGTGATTGAGCACCACGCCGCCGACGAAGATCTTCTCGGGCGCACCGCCCTGCATCGGCCGCAGGATCCCTTTCTCCTCGGGGCCGAGAACGCGGGGAATCCGGTGCAGCCGGTCCACGACCATGCTGCCGATCCCGGCGACGTCGCGGCGGCTCCCCCCGCTCATCTCGTCACCCAGGTCGGAACCAGGAGCTGGCGAGCCATCTCGCGCACCTCCTCGAAGACCGCGTCGAAGCGCTCAGCGTCGGGTCGGGCGAGGGCGGGGGTGCCAGCCGCCACCGCATCGCTCGAGATCACGCCGAGCCGAAGGAGCGCGCGCTTGAAGCAGGCGATCGTCCGCTTGCCACCCGCGGCGTGGCTCCCGATCGAGAAGGCCTCGAGCACCTGCCGGACGCGGTCCATGCGCTCGGTATCGCCGGCGCGGCATACCTGCCAAGCCCGGGCCCACTCCCGCGGAAGCGCGTTGGCGGGGCCGGAGACCACGCCGATCG
>Ga0299912_10001860_pt1 | contig 17117 bp, 14 predicted proteins | sample RVTome_2_FD_207667 | JGI IMG/M metagenome (GOLD analysis project Ga0299912, IMG submission 207667) | Soil microbial communities from uranium-contaminated site in the Upper Colorado River Basin, Wyoming, United States - RVT95D214 (version 2) ... | reverse complement strand
GAAATGTTCAAAAGGGTTTTGAATGGGTTGGCTTTGAAGCGAAGGTGACCCGGAGCAAAAAGGAGATTGGAGGGGCATCAGCGATCGTCCTTCCAGGGGTGGGTGCCTTTAAGGACTGTATGGAAAACTTGGAGAGGTATGGGCTGATTGAACCTTTGCTTCAATCCATCGGAAAGGGAAAGCCCTATTTAGGCATCTGTCTTGGCCTCCAAATTCTCCTCTCAGAAAGCGAGGAATTTGGGTTCCAAAAAGGGTTGGACCTGATCAAAGGAAAGGTGGTTAAATTTGTACCCGATCCAGAGCATAAGGTTCCTCACATGGGCTGGAATACAGTGGAGATAGAGAGGGAAGCTCCCATGCTTCAGGGGATAGAGAGCGGTGACTTCTTCTATTTTGTCCACTCATACTATGTCACTCCGGACGAGACCCAGTGGATATCGACCTTTACCACCTATGAGAAACGTTTCGTTTCGAGTATCTGGAAAGAGAACATCTTTGCTACGCAATTCCACCCAGAGAAGAGTCAGAAGAAAGGACTAAAGATATTAGAGAACTTTGCAAAGTCCGTCTAATCCCACGGTGATGGTTGTGGGTGGTTAATGATTTGTTATTTCCTAATGACAGAGATGTTATCCTCGAGTCATTAAAATGGTCTTTGGGTAATGGTTAGGAAGCCCGTATCGTGTGTGGTTCAAGGGTTACGGCCGATAAAATTTAAAGACGAACAACCTTTTAACGAAACGGGCATCTTTACCCTAACCTTCTAACGAGTGACTTTATTTTCTAAAGAAGGAGCTTTCGATGGATGAAGTCCAGGTTGGAGAGATCCGGATCGGAAAGGGAAACCCCTTGGTTTTGATCGCAGGTCCCTGCGTTTTAGAAAGCGAAGCGATCGTCATGGAGATTGCAAAGCAGTTGAAGGAGATCTGCAAAGCCCTCGAAATTCCCTTGATCTTCAAGGCTTCCTATGAAAAAGATAATCGCGGTTCGGAGAAATCTTACAAAGGCCCGGGGCTTGAAGAGGGCCTAAGGATCCTCGTCAGAGTAAAGGAAAAGATAGGGCTACCCGTTCTTTCCGATGTTCACCGGATAGAAGATGTGGATCTGGCTAAGGAGGTCCTTGACGTCATTCAAATCCCTGCCTTTCTCTGCCAGCAGACGAGCCTTCTGCTCAAGGTGGGAGAGACAGGGAGGGTGGTCAACATCAAGAAGGGGCAGTTTGTTGCTCCAGAGAACATGGCAGGGGCTGTCAAGAAGATTCACAGCACAGGGAATCGCCAAGTTCTTCTGACCGAGCGAGGGACCTGCTTCGGCTATAATAAATTAATCTCAGACTTCTGTTCCATTCCCATCCTGCAGGAGATCGGTTGTCCAGTCATCTTCGATGCCACGCACGTGGTCAGAAATTACGGCATCCCGAGTGAGGATCCGAGAGGAGGAAGCCCTCAATATGTCCCCCATCTTTCAAGGGCAGCGGTGGCTGTGGGCTGCAATGGCCTCTTCCTCGAGACCCATCTCAACCCAAGCCAAGCCCTCTGTGATGCCTCGAGCATGGTCTCTCTCAACGAGCTGGAAAAACTCCTCAGACAAACCAAAGCGATTCATGATATGGTGAGAGAATGGGGAATTGTTTAAAGAAGAAATTCTAAATTCGAAGCACGAAATTCGAAACAAGCACGAATTTCCAAAATACAAATTTTCCAGACGGAAAAGTTTAGAATTTTGAAATTAGAATTTTGAATTTGTTTCGGATTTCGATATTCGAATTTCGGATTTATGACGAGGAGGGAGGACAAAGAATGAAGATCTTTATCGATACAGCGAATCTCAATGAGATCAGGAGGGCAAAGACCCTCGGCTTGGTCGATGGAGTGACGACCAATCCAACACTCCTTGCAAAGGAAGGGGAAGAAACCGAGGCGCTGATCAGGAAGATCTCAAAGGAGGTGAAGGGGCCGGTCAATGTGGAGGTGACCGGAACCACTTGTGGGGAGATGATTAAGGAGGCCAAGGTCATGGCGACCTGGGGCGATGAGATCGTGATCAAGATTCCTATCAATCATGAGGGCTTGAAAGCGGTGAAAGCTCTCTCCTCTGAAGGGATCCTGACCAACGTCACCCTCATTTTCTCAGCCAGTCAGGCCATTTTGGCTGCGAAGGCAGGAGCCACCTATGTCTGTCCTTTTTTGGGGAGGCTCGACGACATCAGTTTCAATGGCCTTGAACTGATTCGGCAGATCAGGGGGATCTATGACAACTATGACGAGATTGAAACTCGGATCATCGTGGCCAGTGTCCGAAACCCGATTCACGTCATTGAGGCTGGACTGCTGGGCGCAGAGATCGTGACCATACCTCCTGCCATCATCGAGCAGATGGTGAAACATCCCCTGACCGATAAGGGGATTGCACAATTTTTGGAGGACGCAAAAAAGATCGGCGTAAAAAAGTAAGGCATATGGCTAATCAATTAGACAGGCCTGTCGGCTTTCGCGGTCCTTTACCCCGCACTCCGTAAAGCTCCGTTCTTTATAACAAGAATATAGAGGTGCATCAAAGTATCTACCCCGCACCTTTGATAAGGTGCGGGGTTGACTGATTCGGCTGAGTTTATGACGAATCTGAGGAGGGGGGAGATGCAAAAAAATCTGAACTGTCGAAGGATGTTGGGTATCCTATTCTTCGCATGGTTGTCATGCCTTACCGTCGCAGGAGTGCTTGAGGCAAAGGCAGAGTTAAAACCCGGCCTTGCCATTCTGCTCTTGTTTGTCGGGAAGCCCGATGAAATGGGAAGAGGGGTTGTCTGCCCGATCTGTAAAGGACTCTTCGGAAGCGGCGAGGTTATGGCCGGTTCCCAGAATATCCTGACGCGGCTTATCCACCAGAAGATGCAGGGCTTAGGCACATTCAACCTCCTTCCTGCCGAGAAAGTAGAAGATGCCCTCTCCCGCCGGGAAATGAAACGCTTCGAAGAAAAACTCATTCCAAATACCATTGAGTTGGGAAACGAGCTGAGCGCCGATTTCATCATGGTTGGATTTGTCTTCCGTTTTGTGGAGAGAATCGGATCGTCCCTTGGCGTTGAGAGACCTGCTTCAGTGGGATTCGACATCCATCTTTTCCGGCTTAGGGACGGGAAAATGGTATGGAACGGTGGTTTCGATGAAACACAGAAACCCCTTAGTGATAACCTCCTCAAGATCGGGTCCTTTATAAAGGGAAAGGCCTCATGGCTGACAGCAGAGGAGCTGGCCGGCTTGGGAATGGATGGGATGTTGAAGAAACTGCCTGGAGCAAAGGTGCTGGAGGAAGCGCCATGATGGTCATCCCTGCGGTGGACCTAAAGGATGGGAGGTGTGTCAGGCTTTCTCAGGGCAGGATGGATCAGGAATCGGTCTATTCAGAAGATCCTGTTCAAATGGCGCAACATTGGGAGTCGAAAGGAGCAGAGAGACTTCATGTGGTTGATCTTAACGGTGCTGTGACAGGAAGCCCGGTTCACCGGTCCCTCATTGAAGAAATTGCACGGTCTCTGAAAATTCCGGTTGAGGTTGGAGGTGGAATCCGGGATCTCGAGACCATCGAGGCTTATCTCTCTTCCGGGGTGCAATGGGCCATCCTTGGAACAGCAGCCCTTCGCAATCGTCCATTGGTAAAGGAAGCCTGCCGTCGTTTTCCCGAAAGAATCATCCTTGGAATCGATGATAGAGGAGGGAAGGTCGCTGTGGAGGGCTGGAAGGAGGTTGCCTCGGCAGGGGCGGTCGAGATGGTAAAGCAGTTTGAAGGGATGGGACTGTCCGCGGTTATCTTCACCGATATTGAAAGGGATGGAATGGGAACAGGCTTGAATATGGAGGCAACAAAGGCTTTAGCCCTGACAACTTCGATCCCAGTGATTGCCTCGGGAGGAGTTTCTCGAATCGAAGACATTGAACATCTCTTGGAGTTAGAACTGGATGGAGTCATCGGAGTGATTGTAGGCCGCGCTATCTACACAGGGCGACTCGATTTGGAAGAGGCCATACGCTTAACAAAGAATGATAGGGAGATAGGGAAACAAGGGGATAGGGAGAAGATGAAGAGAATAGGGAGAAAAAATAAGTAGACACGAAATTTTTCACCCCAACTGCCCACTTCCCCAACTCCCCAACATTATTTTAGCTGGTAGGGAAACGTCTTTTAGAGATGACATGATAGGAGTACAAACGAATGTTGGCCAAACGTATCATTCCTTGCCTTGATGTGAAGGATGGAAGGGTGGTCAAGGGGACTCAGTTCTTAGACCTGAAGGATGCCGGTGATCCCGTTGAGAATGCGAAGGCCTACGATCAGCAGGGTGCTGATGAGATCGCTTTTTTAGATATCACGGCCTCCTATGAAAAGAGGGGTATCCTGATCGATATTGTTCGGAGGACGGCGGAGGAGATCTTCATCCCTCTCACCGTAGGCGGTGGGATCAGACGCTTAGAAGATATTCGAAGGCTTCTGAAAGCGGGAGCGGATAAAGTTTCGATTAACACTGCAGCGGTGAAGGATCCAAGTTTGGTAGGAAGGGCCTCGAAGCGTTTTGGAAGTCAATGCATCGTTCTTGCTATTGATGCGAAAAGGAAGGGGGAGAGCTGGGAAGTTTACACCCATGGAGGGAGGACTCCCACAGGCATTGATGCGGTCCTTTGGGCGAGGCGAATGGAAGAAATGGGGGCGGGTGAGATCCTGTTGACGAGCATGGATCGGGATGGAACAAAGGACGGCTACGACATTCAATTGACCCGAACCATATCAGAGCAGGTGGGCATCCCTGTCATTGCTTCAGGGGGCGTTGGCAATCTCCAACATCTTTATGAAGGTCTCGTTCTCGGAAAGTCCGACGCCGTGCTCGCGGCTTCTATCTTCCATTATCGAGAATTTACGATCCAACAAGTCAAATCGTTTTTAAACGAAAGAGGAGTCACGGTCAGACTGTGAATAAAGGGTTCCAGGGGCCTAGGGTTCGAGGGTTCAAGTGAGAACCACTGACAACTATTTTCACTCGAACCCTTGAACCCTTGAATCCTTGAACCCCTTGATATGATGAATCGTTTCATCCTCATACTAGCGACTGGATTTGGAGTTGGGTGCTCTCCCATTGCCCCAGGGACCCTGGGAACTCTCATCGCCATCCCTGTCTATTACTTCCTTTCCGCAATCCCTTCGCCGCTCTATGAAATCACTCTCATCGGTTTTTTCTTTCTCTCCGTTTGGATTTCAGAAAATGCTGAAGTGTTTTTTAAAAGGAAGGATGACGGAAGAATCGTCATTGACGAGATCATGGGTTTTCTCATCACGATGCTCTGGGTCCATAGATCGGCCTTCTCCATCACGATGGGTTTTTTTCTCTTCAGGATATTCGATATTATTAAACCGCCACCGATTCGTCGCCTGGAGAGGACGAAAGGGGGTTTTGGAGTCGTACTGGACGATGTGTTGGCAGGAGTCTATGCAAATATTATTCTTCATATCATCGGGAGGATTTTTCCGTGAAAATAGAAAAGATCATTGGAAATCGTTTAAGAGAAAGAGAATGGACGCTGTCTATTGCCGAATCGTGTACCGGAGGACTGATTTGTGATCGCATCACCGATGTACCAGGAAGTTCAGACTATTTTGTGGGTGGAATGGTCACCTACAGTAACGAATCGAAGGCAAAGCATTTGGGAATTCCATTGGATTATATAGAAAGATACGGAGCGGTGAGTCCACAGGTGGCAAAAAAGATGGCTCAAAGAGTTCGAAGGGCCTTCAATACGACATTCGGATTATCAACCACGGGTGTGGCAGGACCGACAGGTGGAACAAAGCGAAGTCCCATCGGGAGAGTTTTCATCGGGTTCGCCAAGGGAAGAAGAACATGGGTGAGGAAAGAAGATTTAAAAGGTAACCGGAGAACGATCAAAAGGAAGGCAACCGAAAGGAGTCTTAAATTTTTTCATGATAGGTTGGTTCGTTCCCCTCGCTCGAAAGAGGCACCGCGGTGAACCGATCAAACATTTAGCTCGCAAATCGATTCTCCGATTATTGAAAAGGTAGGGCGTTACACCAAGGAATCTCCAAAATAGGGTTTACTTTGTGAATAGTTTTTTCTTGAATTTTTATTTTTTTAGTCCATAATAGAAAAAAATGGCGGGAAGGGTTCCAGGGGTCGAGGATTCGAGGGTGGAACCCCGGGCCATGGGGCATTATAAAGAAATAAGGATATACTTGAACCCTCCAGCCATCGGCTTTAGCCGATGGTGGTTGACTTGAAGCTGAAGCTATTGTTTGGGCATACGGACACGGATCACGCCTGCGTGCTGAAGCGCACCTCGGCGCGCAAGCACGAATCACGTTAATATGTAGATAGGGAGGTGGGCCGATGAAACTCGAGAGATTTGAAGGTTGTTGGACTGCCATGGTGACGCCCCTTGATCGAAAGGGGGAGGTCGATTTTGAAGGCTTGGAGAAGAATATTCAGTTCCAGATAGAGAATGGTGCGCACCTCGTCCCTACCGGGACGACTGGAGAATCTCCTACTTTGGACTGGAGGGAGCATGACCGGGTGATTACGAGGACGGCCAAGTTGGCAAAGGGCAAGGCCTTTGTAATGGCAGGGACAGGTTCGAATTCCACTAGAGAGGCACTTAGAGGAACAAAACATGCCATTGAGGTCGGAGCTCAGGGTGCCTTGCTTGTCGATTGTTATTATAATGGGCCTTCCTCTCTTGAACTGAGGACCCAGTACTACGAAGTGATTGCAAAGGCGTTCCGCAAGGCCTTCATCATGCCCTACGTGATCCCCGGAAGGACAGGGACGAAGATAGAGGTAGAGGACTTGGCCATCCTTCATCGGAAGTATAAGAATGTGAGGTCGGTGAAAGAGGCGACGGCTGATCTCGAACGGATGGCGAAGACGAGGACTCTCTTGGGAGAAGACTTCGATATCCTCTCCGGAGATGATGACAAAACCTATGAGATGATGACCCGAAATGACATTCGTGCCTCCGGAGTGGTCTCGGTGACGTCAAATATCGTTCCAGGCCCTATCAAAGAAATGGTAACGGCGATACGAAATGGAGATATTGAGAAGACCCATCGTCTGAAGGATGTCTTGGACCCTCTCTTCAAGGTGGTGACGGTCAATACGATAGAGTCCTATGAAGGATTTGAAGTCCCAGCGAAATTCAGAAATCCACTGGCGATCAAAACGATGATGAAGGGACTTGGGGTGCCATCGGGACCCTGTCGTCCGCCACTTGGAAAGATGACGCCGAAAGGTGTGGAGGTCGTTAGAAATGCCCTCAAAGAGGTTTATGTAAAGGATAGAGAGGCATTGATGCCCATTCAGCAATTTTATAAGGTCAATATTGAAGAACGGCTCACCAACGACCGTTATTGGAAGTAGTAAAACGACCCATAAGAAGTGTGAAGGGCCTGTCCCGTTTGGGACAGGCCCTTCTTGTTCAACGGGCTTTTCTCTTTAACTTTTTTTGAAATTGTGTTAGCATTGGACATTAATGATCCGCCCTCGCCCCCCTTTATTAAAGAGGGGTTGGGAGGATCATGAAGGGGTTTTTTGGGTTGATCCGATCCTTTCTGGCTATTGAACTTCTGGAGACGATCCTGAAGAAGATCGGGCAGGTCCAAGAAGACCTGAAGGCATCCCACGCGGACGTGCGGTGGGTGAGTCCTGAAAAGATCCACCTTACTCTAAAATTCTTTGGAAATATTGATGAGTCGAGGATCGAACCCATCGTCAAATCGATCCAGGGACCGATTCGGACCACCGTGCCCTTTCCGTTGAGGGTTAAAGGGATAGGTGCCTTTCCCAATGTTAAAAACCCGCGGGTGATCTGGATGGGGATGGTGGACGAAAAGGAGGTTTTAGCTTCTTTTCAGAAAGAGTTGGAAACAGAATTGGAAAAGATTGGGTTTGAACCAGAGGGCAGACCTTTTCAAGCTCACCTAACCTTGGGAAGGGTGAAATCGAGCCGAGGAAGGGAAAAACTGGTCGTAAGGATGGAAAGATATAGAGAAGAAGAGTTTGGAGATTTTCAGGTGGAGAGGATGACCCTTTTTAGGAGCGATTTGAGGCCAACAGGACCGATCTATACCCCCTTAAGAGAGATGAAATTGGGAGGCAATTGAATTGTAGATTGTGGATTGCAGATTAAAATCCCGCTTTTGGCGGGACTAAAATCTAAAATCTGAAGTCGGAATGGGAGGATGATGAAGACAGATCCAAGCAAAGAAAAGGCGGTTGATTTGGCTGTTAGCCAGATCGAAAGGCAGTATGGGAAGGGTGCCATTATGAAGTGGGGCGAAGGAGTTATCCCTGGAGAGATCCCCATCATCTCCACCGGGTCCCTTTCTTTGGATCTAGCCCTCGGTGTGGGTGGATTACCAAAGGGACGAGTGGTTGAAATTTTCGGCCCTGAGGCCTCAGGAAAGACGACGTTGGCCCTGCATGTCGTTGCAGAGGCACAGAAGAAAGGCGGCATTGCCGCCTTTATCGATGCAGAGCATGCCCTGGACATCAAGTATGCAAGTCGATTGGGTGTAAAGATCGATGAACTCCTCATCTCGCAACCCGACACTGGAGAACAGGCCTTGGAGATTACAGAGATTCTGGTTCGGAGTGGTGGAGTAGACGTGATCGTCATTGACTCTGTGGCTGCCCTGGTTCCCAAAGCCGAGATTGAAGGGGAGATGGGAGATGCTCATATGGGCCTTCAGGCCAGGCTGATGTCTCAGGCCCTGAGAAAACTGACAGCCACCATCAGCAAGTCCCATACGATCGTCGTCTTCGTCAACCAGATCCGGATGAAGATCGGAGTGATGTTCGGAAATCCGGAGACGACCACCGGGGGCAATGCCCTCAAATTTTACTCCTCTGTTCGGCTCGATATCCGACGAATAGCCTCCATCAAGCAGGGCCAGGACGTGATCGGCAGTCGGACCAAGGTCCGTATCGTGAAGAACAAGGTGGCGCCTCCGTTCAAAGAGGTGGAGTTCGATCTCATTTACGGAGAGGGTATTTCGAGGGAGGGAGATGTCCTCGATCTGGCGGCGGAAAAGAATATCGTGGAAAAGAGTGGAACTTGGTATTCCTATGGAGGCCAACGAATCGGCCAGGGCAGGGAGAATGCCAAACAGTTTTTGAAAGAGAATGCTAAGATCCTGGAGGGGATGGAGAAGGAGATTCTTGAAAACTTCCGTATCTCCAAAGGGGGACTGGTGGAATAGGCAGGGGAGAAGAAGATGGATTTGAACCAGATCTTAGTGGAGGCCGTATCTGAGGGCGCCTCTGATGTTCACATCAAGGAGGGGGTCCCCCCAATCTTCAGGGTCAATGGGATCTTGAAGCATTCGACCAAATTCAAATCCTTCGATCATAATGATCTCTCGAAGATGGCCTTTGGTCTGATGAACGACTGGCAAAAGGAGCGGTTCATCAAGAATCGAGAGGTCGATATGGGGTATGAGGTCTACGGCATGGGACGGTTTCGGATCAACCTCTTTCAGCAGAGAGGAAAGCTCAGAATCGCCCTCCGGATCGTGCCTTTTCAGATCAAATCGTTAGAGGAGCTCCACTTGCCCCCTACGATCGCCAATATCGCTTTAGAACAAAGGGGCCTCATTCTCGTTACTGGGACCACAGGGAGCGGCAAGTCCACCACATTGGCCTCGATGATCGATATCGTCAACAACCAGCGGAATTGCCACATCATCACGATCGAGGATCCGATCGAATTTGTCCACGAGGACAAGAAATCGATCGTGGACCAGAGGGAGATTGGCTCCGATACGAGCACCTTTTCAAGTGCGTTGCGAGTGGCCCTTCGGCAGGACCCAGATGTGATCTTAGTGGGCGAGATGAGAGATTTTGAGACGATCGAGACCGCTTTGACCGCTGCTGAGACCGGCCATATAGTCATGTCCACACTCCACACGTTGAATGCTACTGAGACGATCACCCGAATCATCTCCGTCTTTCCTCCTTACCACCAGAAGCAGGTTCGCCTCCAGCTGTCAGGTGTGCTCAAAGGCGTGATCTCTCAAAGGTTGGTTCCAAGGGCAGATGGAAACGGGAGGGTGCCGGCGGTTGAGATTCTGGTCTCAACTGCGCGGGTGAGGGAATGTATCATCGAAAAGGACAAGACGAATGAGATTAACGATGCGATCGCCAAAGGGGTGACCAGTTACGGGATGCAGTCCTTCGACCAATCGCTGATGTTTCTGATGCAAGAGCGATTGATCACCTTTGAGGAAGCCCTCAAGCACTGTACCAATCCTGATGATTTTGCCTTAAGGGTGAAGGGGATTCTCGCCACGAGCGATACCACCTGGGATGACTTTGAGGCCATGGAGAGAGACAAGGAGCAAGCAAAAGAGGAAGCAAATGAGGAGGAAAAAAAGATGAAATTCGGGAGGCCATTGAACTCGAAGACAGGGGATGAAGGGGGAACGGGTTTTAAACAATGACCTCTGATGAAATTCGAAAGGCCTTTCTCAGTTACTTCGAGGAGAGAACCCACCGGGTTGTTCGAAGCTCCTCGCTGGTTCCCAAAAGCGATCCCACCTTGCTTTTCACGAATGCCGGAATGGTTCAATTCAAAGGAGTCTTTTTAGGCGAAGAGACCCGTGACTACTCTCGAGCCGTCTCTTCTCAGAAGTGTGTTCGTGCAGGAGGAAAACATAATGATCTAGAGATCGTGGGAAAGACTGCGCGGCACCACACCTTCTTTGAGATGCTCGGGAACTTCTCCTTTGGGGACTATTTTAAGAAAGAGGCCATTGAAATGGCATGGGACCTGCTTACCTACCAGTGGGGATTGCCCGAGGATAGGATGTGGATCACGATCTACCTCGAAGACGATGAGGCATTTCATCTTTGGAGGAAGATTGGCATCCGAGAGGGCCGGATCGTCCGGTTGGGGGAGAAGGACAACTTCTGGGCGATGGGAGATACCGGTCCTTGCGGCCCCTGCTCGGAGATCGTGATCGATCAAGGAGAGGGGATCGGTTGTGGTCGTCCAGAATGTCGGGTGGGATGCGACTGCGACCGCTTCTTAGAGCTCTGGAATCTCGTCTTCATGCAATTCAACCGGGATTCGGGCGGGAAACTTCAACCTTTGGCCAACCCCTGTATTGACACAGGAATGGGCTTGGAACGGATCTCAGCCATTCTTCAGAGAGTGAAGAGCAACTATGAGACAGACCTCTTCAGACCCCTCATCGAGGAGATCGAAGCGATTGATCACATTTCCTACGGGAAGGATTCCCGATCCGACATCTCCATTCGGGTCATTGCTGACCACAGCCGGGCCACGACCTTCCTGATCAACGATGGTGTGCTTCCCTCCAATGAAGGCAGGGGATATGTCCTTCGCCGGATCATGAGAAGGGCGATGCGGCACGGAAAGATACTCGGGATTAAAGACGCCTTTCTTCACCGGACATCCGCCAAAGTCGTGGATCTCATGAAGGAGGCCTATCCAGAATTGAGGGAGACAGAGGCCTTCGTTTCAAAGGTCATCCTAAATGAGGAAGAGCGTTTTTCCGAGACCCTCGATTCCGGGCTGAAGATCCTCCGAGAGGAGTTGGAACGACTCCAGAAGGAGGAGAAGAGGATCCTCCCCGGAGAGGTGGCTTTTCGCCTTTATGACACCTTTGGATTTCCCCTTGACCTGACCGTTGAGATCCTTCAGGAGGAGGGGATGAGTCTCGATGAAGAAGGGTTCAGAGCCGAGATGGAGGGACAGAGGCGGAAGAGCAAACAGGCATGGCAAGGGATTGGCGAGGGAAAGACGAGAGATATCTATCGGCGGCTGGCCGGTGAAGGGATGAAGACCGTTTTTGTAGGGTATGAAGAGATCCAATCCGAATCCAAGATTCTGAAATTGATCAAAGACGATGAGGTGGTTCCTTTGGCGGTAGAAGGGGACGAAATCGAAATTGTTACAGAGAAAACACCCTTCTATGGGGAAGCAGGTGGCCAGGTAGGGGATCGAGGAGTGATCTTCCATGAGGCGTTCTCCTTGGAAGTGGAGAACACCATCAAACCCATGGAGGAGTTGATCCTTCATCAGGCAAAAGTAAAGAGGGGAAGAGTGAAGGAAGGCATGGCAGCAGTTCTCAAGGTGGATGGGGAACGCCGGAAAGCCATTGCCCTGAACCATACAGGCACCCATCTTCTTCAGGCCGTTTTGAGAGAAGTTTTAGGAGACCATGTCCATCAAGCAGGATCTCTTGTTTCACCAGAGCGGTTGAGGTTTGACTTCACCCATTTTGCTTCGATAAAGAGGGAGGATCTCGACCGTGTTGAAGCACTGGTCAATCAGAAGATCCGCGACAACCAGAAAGTCGAGACAAAGATCATGCCTGTGGAAGAAGCTCTCCAGACCGGGGCGATGGCCCTCTTTGGCGAAAAGTACGGCGAGATGGTCAGGGTGGTGATGGTCTCAGACTTCAGCATCGAACTTTGCGGGGGGACTCACACACCAAGAACAGGTGATGTCGGCCTTTTCAAGATCTTAAGTGAGACGGGGGTGGCCGCAGGGGTGAGAAGGATCGAAGCCCTGACAGGGGATGGGGCCTACCGATTTGTGAAAGAAGAAGAGAGAGAACTTGGGGAAGTCGCTCTCTCTCTCAAATCTGTTCCTGGTGAACTCTCCTCAAAGATTGAACGGTTGCTTCAGAGACAGAAGGAATTGGAGAGGGAGATCTTATCCTTTCAGGATCGATTATTTTACGAGGAGATCTCTAATCTCCTCCCACTTGTCAGAGAGGTGAAGGGGGTGAAAGTCCTATCAGCCAAGGTGGATTGGAAGGATCCAAAACGATTGCGGGAATTTGTTGATCAGTTGAAGACAAAGATCGGTTCTGGTATCATTCTTCTAGGAAGTCAGAAGGAGAACAAAGTTTCCTTGATGATGGGTGTGACCTCTGATCTCACTCACCGATTCGATGCCAATGAGATAATCAAGAAGATCGCTTTTTATATTCATGGAACTGGAGGGGGTCGACCTGATTTTGCACAAGCCGGCGGGACCCATCCTGAAAAATTGGACGAGGCGCTCAGGGCCATTGACGATCTCATTTGAATCTTTAATTGGGAAATATAATCCCCCCCCATTCCCCTTTCAAAAAGGGGGGCGAGGGGGGATTTTTTGTTATTCATTTCTTCAAAGAGGTATGAAGTGGAGATGGCAAAGGTGAGGACCCGATTCGCACCCAGCCCCACTGGCGACCTGCATATCGGAGGGGCACGGACAGCCTTGTTTAATTGGCTGTTGGCACGCCATGCCAGAGGGACTTTTATTCTTCGCATTGAGGATACGGATGTCGCCCGGTCCACTCAAGAATCGATCCAGGTGATCCTCGATGCAATGACCTGGTTGGGGATGGATTGGGATGAAGGGCCCTATTACCAGAGCCAACGAATCCCACTGTATCAGGAGGCGGCGGAGAAGCTTCTGAGAGAAGGGAAGGCTTACCGGTGTTATTGTGCACCCGAGGAGTTAGAGGTCATGCGTAAAGAAGCTCTTGAAGCCGGGGGCAAGCCCAAATACGATCGGACCTGCCTTCGCCGTAAGCCTCCTTTTCCTGAAAGGCCTTCTGTCATCCGTTTTCTCTCTCCAGATGAAGGCAAGACAGTGGTCGAAGATCTCATTCAGGGCCGGGTGGAATTTGACCATGCCGAACTGGATGACCTGATCATCCTAAGGAGCGATGGGCTGCCTACCTATAATTTTTCGGTCGTCGTGGATGACGCGACCATGGGCATCACCCATGTCATCCGGGGAAACGACCATCTGAACAACACACCTCGTCAAATGCAGATTTATCAAGCCCTGGGCTATGCCCTGCCAAAATTTGGCCATGTCTCGATGATCCTGGGCCCGGACAAGAAAAAACTTTCCAAACGGCATGGAGCTCAATCGGTCATGGAGTATAAGAAGATGGGATATCTCCCCCAGGCCGTGGTGAACTACCTGGTCCGTTTGGGATGGTCTTATGGCGATCAGGAGGAGTTCACACGGGAGGAGTTGATTGAAAAGTTCAGCCTAGAGGCCGTGGGAAAATCAGCAGCCGCCATCAATCCTGGGAAACTCGATTGGCTCAATGCCCAGTATATCAAGAAGATTGAATTGGACGAGCTGGTTCAGCGGGTTCGGCCCTTTATTGAGGCGACAGGATATTCGATCCCTAATGTCGATCTGTTGAGAAAGGCCGTTCTCTCCTTGAGGGAAAGAGTGAGGACCTTAGTGGAGATGGCAGACCTTTCAGAATTTTACTTCTGTAAAGAGATCGCTTATGATGAGAAAGCTGCCGAGAAATTCCTAAAGGTAGAGTCAGTGCCGATTTTGGAAGAGGTCGTCGCTTCTTTGTCGGAGGAAACGGTTTTGGATAAAGGGAGTGCTCATCGCCTGATCCAACAATTGGCCGAGGCCCGAGGTGTGCCTCTGGTGAAGATTGCCCAACCCATCCGGGTCGCCCTGACCGGTAAGACTGCCAGCCCTCCCATCGACGAAGTGATGGAAGTGCTGGGTAAAGAAGAAGTGATCAGAAGAATCCAGCGAGCGATAGAGAGGATAGGTTAAGGCTAAGGTTGAGGTTGAGAAAAAACCTAAATCTAAATGAGAACCTTTGAAATTTCCCCATATCTTTCGTCCCACTTTTGAGTACTTGTTGAGGTTGAGTAGTTCTCAACCTTAACCTCAACCTGATTTTAGTCTGAGGATTAGATTATGAAGCTGAAATCGCTTGAGGCGATCGGATTCAAATCCTTTGTGGATCGTCTTCACATCACCTTTCCAGAAGGGATTACAACGATCGTAGGACCCAATGGTTGTGGTAAGTCGAACATCGTGGACGCGGTGCTCTGGGCGATTGGCGAACGGAGTGCCAAACACCTGCGCGGGCGGTTGATGGAGGATGTCATCTTCGGCGGGACGGATGGCAGAAAACCTTTGGGGATGGCCGAGGTGAACCTGACTTTCTTTAATGACGACGGATCTGCGCCGAAGGGCTATGAGCAGTATGGCGAGATCACCGTTACCCGAAGACTCTACCGATCGGGGGAGAGCGAATACCTCCTCAACAGGGTGCCTTGCCGATTGCGGGACATCACCGATCTCTTCTTGGATACCGGTATTGGGGTGAATGGCTACTCGATCGTGGAACAGGGCCGGGTGGAGCGTCTCATCAATGCCAATCCGCAGGACCGGCGTTTTTTGATCGAGGAGGTCGCAGGCATCGCCAAATATAAGGAAAGGAAGCGGCTCGCCCTGATGAAGATGGAGGCGACCCAACAAAACCTCCTCCGGATTCAGGACATCGTCGCGGAGGTGAAGCGTCAGATCGCCTCTCTGGAACGGCAGGTGAAGCGGGCAGAGGAGTACAAGGCCATCCGAAGAGAAGTGAAGGAGATCGAAATCCGGTTTGCCCTTCAGGAATATGCCGAGCTCTCGGAGAGGGGGGAGGCGGCCAAAGGCTACCTCAAAGCCCTTCGAGACCGGGAGAGGGAGATCTCTGCCCAAACGGCAGGGAAAGAGGTATCGATGGAAGCGATGAGGCTCAGGGGGATGGAAGAAGAGGAGAGACTTCGCTGCCTCCAGCAAGAGGTTTTCGAACTGGGCCGCAAAATTCAAAAGTTAGAAAATGAAATTGAATTCTTCCGAAGAGAAGAGGAGAGGCTTCAGAAACAAGCGCATCAGTTCATCGGAGAAATCAGAGAATCCTTCAGGTCTTGGAGGGAGATCAGGAGAGAACGTAAAAGAACAGACCAGGTTCAGAGGATTTTAAAGGAAGAGAGCCACGAGAACGAAGAAATACTGAAAGAATGGGAGGCCCTTTTCAATGATTTTAGGACAACCTACCGAGAACTTGCAGAGGAATTGGAAACTGAGAAGAGTCGATTGATCGACACACTGACCCAACTGACCTCGCTCAAAAATCGCCACTCCCACCTTGAAGAGAGGAGAGAAGATCTTCAGAAACGGATTCGTTCTCATGAGAAAGAATCTGAAGAGGTAAGGACAGGACTTTCTCAACTGGAAGAGACCTTAACGAGAAGAGAGAGAGAAAGAGAGCTCAATCTCTCCCTCCAAGCTCTGCTTCAGGAGGAGAAGGGGAGGTGGGAAGGGGAGATAGAAAGATTAAGAGCGGTCTTGAGCGGGAAACAGACGGAGCGGTCAGGCTTGGAGGAGATATTGAGGCAGGATCGCTCTCGACACCTCTCTTTGAAAGAACTTCATGAAAATTACGAGGGCTTTGAAAGGGGTGTGAAGTCTATTCTCCTCAGAAAGAGAGAGGAGCAAGAGAGATGGCAACGGATCTTAGGGGTGGTGGCCGACATCGTGGAATCGGAACCCAAATATGAAGTGCCTTTAGAAGCCATTCTGGGACAGCGATTGCAGTATTTGATTGTAGAGAGCGAAGGGGAGGCCATGGAGGCAATCCAGTGCCTCAAGAAAGAGTCTCTTGGCCGAGGGAGCTTCATTCCCATCGGGGTGCAAGGAAATGGGAATCACAATCGCTCTATACAAACCGAAGAGGGAGGGAAACCATTACCCCTTCTCCAGTTTGTCAATGTGAAAGAAGGGTTTGCTGCTATTGCAGAATTTCTGATCGGAGATGTCGGTGTCGTTGATCATTTGGAAGGAGCACTCCATTGGATCAAGAAAGAGGAAGGCTTTGGAACCCTTGTTACTTTGGAAGGGGAGGTGGTGGAGAGGTCTGGAGTCATCTCCGGAGGAAGCCTTGATCAGGGTCTTAGTATCTTAGAGAGAAGAAGGGAGATTAGAGAGTTAGAGAAGAAGATCGGAGTGGAAGAAGAAGTTTGCCAAATGGCCTATGAAGAGGAAGAACGCCTACAGCGGGAGATGGTTGAGAGAGAAGGTCAATTGGAGAATAAGAAGAAGGAGATTCAGGAAAAAGAGATCGAACTCCTCCACCAGGAAAGGGATTTGGAAGGATGGAGAAGGGAGATCTTGCAGTCCCATCAAAGGATGGAAGTGATTGGGTTTGAAGGGAGAGAGCTCAAAGAAGAAGAGAAAGAGATAGAAGAGGAGATGAAAGCCGTCTCGGCTCAAATGGAG